>Ga0209203_1000371_pt1 | contig 39508 bp, 39 predicted proteins | sample AD_UKC109_MetaG_FD_184423 | JGI IMG/M metagenome (GOLD analysis project Ga0209203, IMG submission 184423) | Active sludge microbial communities of municipal wastewater-treating anaerobic digesters from Hong Kong - AD_UKC109_MetaG (SPAdes)... | ecosystem: Engineered > Bioreactor > Anaerobic >... | reverse complement strand
CTTACAACCTTGATAACCTTGATCTTTTCAGGGCCGACTTCCTTGAGGATAACGTCGAATTCAGTCTTTTCTTCTGCTTCTTCAACTGCTGCTCCGGCTACCGGACCTGCTGCTGCCACTGCTACGGGAGCTGCTGCTGATACGCCGAATTCTTCTTCAAGGGCTTTAACCAGTTCGGACAGTTCAAGTACTGTCAGGTTTTTGATTTCTTCCATTAATTTTGTAAGCTTTTCACTCATTTTCATATACCTCCGTTAATTTAAGCTGTTTCGTTTTGTTTTTTTTCAGCAATGGCATTCAGAGCCACTACCAATCCTCTGATGTTTCCGTTCAGAACGTTTACAAGTCCTGATATCGGAGCATTCAGGCTTCCAAGCATCTTCGCCACCAATTCTTCCTTGGACGGCAATTTTGCCAGTGCTTCCACACCTTTTACGTCTATGACTTTTCCGTCAACGGCACCTGCCTTGAATTCCAGGGCTTCGATTTTCTTTACAAAATCGAAAAGAACCTTTGCCGGGGCCACTTCGTCCTTGCTCATTGCAATGGCAGTCGGACCGGCAAGATAATCCTTGAATCCTTCGTAGGCGGTTCCTTCAATGGCATGGCGAAGAATATTGTTCTTTACAACTTTGTATTCAACACCTTTTTCCCTGAGTACAGCTCTCATGTTGGTATCCTGCTCAACTGTGAGACCCCTGTAATCAGTAAGAACCACTGAACCCGCATTGGAAAGCTGTTCCCTCAGACTTGCGACCTGCTGTTTCTTTCTTTCCAATATCTTGTCACTGGGCATTTCGTACACCTCCCTTTCATATTTAAGGCATTTATATCGGAATGCCTTCACCGATGGATTTAAAAAAATCCCCGCCTGCAGTAGACAAGCGAGGATATAACCTTTGTAATTAATTCCTTCACCTAGGCGGGCGGTTTCCCATTATGCATATAGCACCTGCTGTCTACGGCAAACAATATTCAATTGCATGCAGCATTATATATCATGCTGCGGGACTAATCAAGTATTTTCTGAGCATTAACCTTTACACCGGGGCCCATGGTTGATGCAACAACCACACTCCTGAGATATTTGCCCTTTGCTGCTGCCGGCTTAGCCTTGACCAGCGCATCAAGCAATGTCCTGAAGTTTTCTTCGAGCTTCGGTGTTTCAAATGAAACCTTGCCTATTGAACAGTGGACGATATTTGCCTTGTCAAGCCTGTATTCAATCTTACCTGCCTTTGAATCAACGACTGCTCTTTCAACATCCATTGTAACTGTTCCGGCCTTTGGATTTGGCATAAGTCCCTTGGGACCAAGAATCCTACCAATCTTACCGACAACACCCATCATATCAGGAGTTGCAATGGCAACATCGAATTCCATCCAGTTTTCATTCTTGATCTTGTCTGCAAGTTCATCACCGCCGACGTAATCAGCTCCGGCTGCCTCTGCAGCAGCTGCCTTTTCTCCCTTTGCAAAAACCAGAACCCTTACGGTCTTACCGGTTCCGTGCGGAAGAACTACAGCACCTCTGACCTGCTGGTCAGCATGCCTTGAGTCAACACCGAGTTTGACATGTATTTCAACAGTTTCGTCAAAGGATGCCTTTGCTGTCTTTTTGACCAGTTCAAGGGCTTCATTGACTTCATACTGCTGCATTCTGTCATACAGTGCTGCGCTTTCCTTGTATTTCTTGCCTCTTTTCATAACTTTCTCTCCCTGTGGTTTGCTGTGTGCGGAATCAAATCCCTCCCACTTAGGTACATCAGTCCTTGACGACGATGCCCATGCTTCTTGCAGTTCCTGCCACCATTCTCATGGCTGCCTCAACGCTTCCCGCATTAAGATCCGGCATCTTCAGCTCTGCAATCTTCCTTACTTCTTCACTGGAAATGGTTGCTACCTTTTCCTTGTTCGGTACACCGGAAGCGCTTTCAAGATTGCATGCCTTTTTCAAAAGAACCGCTGCAGGGGGAGTCTTTGTTATGAATGTAAAAGACCTGTCTGCATAAACCGAGATTACCACCGGAATGATAAGTCCCATGTCCTTGCGTGTCTTTTCATTGAACTCCTTGCAGAATCCCATGATATTAACACCATGCTGTCCTAAAGCTGGTCCTACCGGTGGAGCCGGGGTTGCTTTTCCTGCAGGTATCTGCAGTTTTATCAGACCTATAATTTTCTTGGCCATAATCCACCTCCCATTTCTTTAGCCTATAGAATAATCTGTATCTGTCCATACTCAAGTTCAACGGGGGTTTCCCTGCCGAACATCGAGATAAGTACCCTTGCTTTTCTCCTGTCGCTGTGAACTTCTTCAATGGTTCCGACAAAGTTTTCAAGAGGTCCGTCTATGACCCTTACATTGTCGCCCACGTTGAAGTCAACGAAGGTTTCAACACCTTCAAGCCTCATGGCTTTTACTTCCTCTTCTGAAAGAGGAACAGGTTTTGCCGAAGGTCCAACAAAACCCGTGACACCCCTGGTGTTTCTGACAACATACCAGGACTCGTCACTCATAATCATCTTAACAAGAACATATCCGGGAAAGATCTTTTTGAAAGTAACTCTTCTTTTCCCGCCTTTGTCCTCAATAACTTCTTCCATTGGAACTACTACATCAACGATATAGTCCTGCATTCCACGGTTCTCAACAATTTTTTCCAGGTTGGCCTTGACTTTGTTTTCATAACTGGAATAGGTATGTACTACATACCATTTGGCATCATCGCTGACTTTTTTTTCAACTTCGCTGCCTTCAACGCCGTTTTCGTCAACAACCTGATTGTTGTTTTCTTCTAAACTCATTATCTGACTCCAGTCATTTTTTTACTTCAGCACAGCATTTACAAGTGCCGACAGACCCCAGTCAAACATCCAGATGATCAAACCAATGATGGCACAGACGGTCAGCACAGTAACTGTGTTCTTAATCAACTGTTCCCTTGTGGGCCATGTTACCTTCTTCAATTCCTGGAAAATATCCTTGAAGAATCCTATGAACCTAGACCTTTTTGTAGCTGCCATAATTATCTCCTTAGCTTATCTGGTTTCCTTGTGAACAGTGTGCTTCTTGCAGAATTTGCAGAACTTACGAATCTCGATTCTGTCGGGAGTCGTCTTCTTGTTCTTGCGCGTAGTGTAGTTCCTCTGCTTGCACTCTGTGCATGCCAATGTTATTTTATCTCTCATTTTCAACCTCCGGTCGTTCCTGTTTTCTACAAAAAAAAAGAAACCCTTCTCAAGCACAATATAAACTACCATAAACCCTGAAACATGTCAAGAAAATAAATTCCAAAGAGTCTTAAAATCAGTCGGCCCGCATAAGCGGGCCGACACATCTGATTATGATGTTCAGGCAGTCCACAATCCATGGAGATTGCAGTATGACCTTACGCATTCAACATCCCCGGGTTTTACATTGAACCATGCTTCAGGAGCATCCCCTGATTTCAGTTCCTTCCTCAGAACCATATCAGCGGTGCAAACCTCTATGAAGTTGATCCAGTGTTCCTCGGTCATTGGATGAGGTACATCCCCAACCTTTACGAAGACTCCTCCGTCCTTTTCGCTTACCACCGGTACATGCTTTTCCTTTCCCTGGTCAGCGGTCTTGGCTGTAAGCAGCTGCATCGGTTCTCCGCAGCAAACAAGTTCTCCTGCGCCTGTTGCAGTCATCTCAACAAGATTGCCGCAGTGCTTGCAGTAATACAATTCCCTGAGTTTTGTCATAATATCTTCCTCCCTGTCTTTAATATAAAAAACCGCAGTGGCGGAATTTCCCTTTCCTTCTTCAAACGAGTAATCAAGCCTGGCACATAGAATGTGACAAATACTTATTCCTCTTCCGCTTTCTGACAAAATATCCCCGGCCGAACCCGGTTCAGGAGTGAATGCCGGACCCCTGTCAGTTATTTTTATCCTTATTACGTTGTTGCCGATCTCTACGTTTATATCAACAGGCTTCCCGTAGTCGGATCCATTGCCATGGGTGATGGCATTAACAAGAAGTTCGCTCAAAACAACCTTTATATCCTTCAGGCACTCACATTCGGACAGGGATGTCTCCGTATCAATGTAGCCAATGACGGAGTCAACCGTCCCGGGAACCACTTCCTTATTGGAAGGGATGGTATAATGCCTGTATGTCATTTCAGTTGCTTTCAAGTTTCTTTCTCATCTTATAATATATTTTCTTTTCAAGCCTTGATATATACATCTGGGATACTCCGAATTCATCTGCTATGTTCTTCTGACTCATTCCCATGACATAACGCATCTCTACGACACGCTTTTCATTTTCATCAAGTGCTTCCATTGCCCGTTCATATAAGTCCCTGGTTTCGAGTCTCTCAAATGCGGGATCCTCATCTCCTACAGCTTCCATCCGGCTGTAACCTTCTTCGTCGAACTCCTCATCCAGTGAAGTTATATTGCCGCTTCGTACCATTTCAAGGACCTGTATGACATCTTCTGATGTATTGCCAGTCATATCAGCAATTTCCTCAGGCGTAGGAGGCTTGTCATTTTCCTGTGACAGAGTCTCATAGGCGCTCTTTACCGCAGGATACAGCTCATAGTATTTCCTCGGCATTCTTATGGTGCTTGCCTTGTCCCTGAAATACTTCTTAATCTCTCCGATTATTGTCGGAGTTGCAAAAGTGGAAAACTTGTTCTGCATCGAAGGTTCAAACCTCTCAGCTGCCTTTACCAGTGCAAGTGATGCCACCTGAAGAAGGTCATCATACTCAACTCCCCTGTTCAGGAACTTGTTGGCAAGAACCTTGGCCATGTAGTAATACTTTTCCACTATGGCATTTCTTATCTCTATATTACCCGTTTGCTTGTACTCCTCAAACAAACTGTTTTCGTTGAGATGGTTGTTTTCCGTCATTTTTCTATCACCAGTTTCAGTCCGCCTTCATCATCCGACTCAACTGAGCCGGCAAGTGCCTGCAGAATAGGCAGTGTCATTTCATTTGCGCCTTTGAGGACCGGTTCCCCGCTGCCTGTCCTTATATGTACTTCGAGCTTACCCGGGGAAGGAATAAAGCCAAAGACAGCATCCGTTCCGTCAGCTTCCAGGATACTTGTGAACACCTCGGATACTATTACCTTCACATCCTCGATCATGTCAACATCGAAACCGCAGGCATCGGCTGCACCGGCTGAGGCAAGCCTCAATATCCTTGCGTGTTCCCCGACTGCCGGTAACCTGATTTCAATTGTTTTTTTTTCTTTATTCATAATGGCCCCCTATACAACCTTGAAAAGTGTGTCAAGCTTGGTTATCCGAAATAATTTCCGTATATAGTCATTTGCATTCATTACACTGAGAGTCCTTCCCTTTTCGGTCAGTCTTTTATAGATTCCGACAAGAATACCAAGTCCGGCACTGTCAATGTAACTGAGATTGGTGAAATCAAGTTCGATATTCCCTTCACTTTCATCAATCAGCCCATTGAGCTCATCCTTGAAAACACCGCAGTTTCCTATATCAACTTCCCCAGTCAGCAATATTACGCCTTCCTTAAGCTCAATGTTCAAGTTCTTCATATCATTCACTCCTGTCCTTCAATATTATTTTCACTGCTTCCCTTACCACATCAAGATGCTGTGTCTGTTCAGCTATGCAGAGTATCCTTCGCTCATCCCCATATATGGCATTTGAAACAAGTTCGTTTTCTGCCACACTTATTCCATATACCCTTTTTTCGCCGGTTTTAAAATCTATTCCATAAATCAACCTGTCTTTTTCAATGTCAAGCCCGGAATAGGCAATGATCTCCTCCAGACTCATAAGAGCATCATCCTGCCTTATATAGTTGAATGTGGAATCATCGGCAATAAGAATGTCCGCATCATTGGTCACCAGAAGGGCTGTAAGCCTCGTCCTTCCACCTGTATCAAACTCCCCGCTGTCCCCGTCCTTGTCAAGGTACATTACTTCAACAAGAATGTCCTCAGTATCAGGCAGCATCTGCTGGAGGTATTCATCAAATTCATCAAGGTTCTTTGATCCATACTCGCCCGCAAGGGAGACCGTTAGATCCGGCACCCTCCTGTTGGCAATAGGATAAATTATTATTGCAAGAACAGCCAGCACTATGACCGCCAGTATCACCCACCCTTTATAATGGAATAAAAACCTTCCGACGGCCCTTGAAAACCTGCTTTCCTCTGTAATATTTGAATTCCTGCCGGTAAGGGTGTCATATGCAGCATCTATGGTATCCCCGTCAAGGTCCTCGCCGTTTCTCATACGCTTCAAAAGAATCGAGTAACGCTGTTCAACGCTTTCCGGCCCGGCGTCTTCACCAAGTCCCAATACTGCCAGAGCTTCTCTTTTATCCATCATTCCTCCACAGGCTTCATGGTCGGGAACAGTATTACGTCCCTAATTGAAGGGTTGTCAGTAAACAGCATTATCATCCTGTCCACACCAATACCAAGACCACCGGTGGGGGGCATGCCGATTTCAAGGGCATTGATGAAATCGTAATCGATGGAGTAGTCACCGTCGTCCCCGGCCTTTTTCTTTGCCTGGTCAATGAACCTTTCCTTTTGCTCTATCGGGTCATTGAGTTCAGTGAAGGCATTCCCCAGTTCCCTTGATGTAATGAAGACTTCGAATCTCTCCGTAAGGTGAGGTCTGTCCTCCCTGCTCTTGGCAAGGGGTGATATTTCGATTGGATAATCATATATGAAAGTCGGCTGTACCAGATTTTCCTCTACCTTCTGTTCGAAGAACTCATTGAGGATTTCTCCCCATGTTGAACCTTCCCTGAAGTGAACACCGTGGTTGTCGGCTTCCTCCGCCGCTTTAGCATCGTCCTTGTCAAAGGAGGCAAAATCCACTCCGGTGAACTTTTTGACCGCGTCCTCCATGGTCATCCTTGTCCATGGTGATTCAAGGTTGATTTCCATTCCCTGGTATTGTATTTTTCTGCTCCCAATAACATTGTCAGCTATGAATCCGAAAAGGTTCTCGGTAAGCTCCATCATTCCATTGTAGTCCGTGTAAGCTTCATATATTTCTATCATTGTAAATTCAGGATTGTGCTTGTAGCTCATTCCTTCGTTCCTGAATATTCTTCCTATTTCATAAACCTTTTCAAGTCCGCCGACAATCAGTCTTTTGAGATGCAGTTCGAGCTCGACTCTCAGGAACATATCGATGTCAAGGGTATTATGATGTGTCCTGAAGGGTCTTGCCGCGGCATTGGTCGTATGATTGTGAAGTACAGGTGTCTCCACCTCCATGAATCCCCTGCCGTTCATGAACTCCCTGATGGCCGCCATGATCTTTGATCTGGTTACAAATGTATTGATTACATCAGGATTGACCACAAGATCCGTATACCTGTGCCTGTATCTGAGGTCGGTATCCTTCAGTCCGTGCCACTTCTCAGGAAGAGGCTGCAGTGATTTTGAGAGAAGGGTTATTTCATGGGCCTTGATGGATTTCTCTCCCATGTTGGTGGTGAAGACCTCACCCTTCACACCGATGATATCCCCTATGTCCATCTTCTTGAAATGGGCATAAGGCTCTTCCCCGAGCACATCCCTTCTTACATACAGCTGCACCTTGCCATCCCTGTCCTGTATATGGCAGAAGCTGGCCTTGCCCATTATTCTCTTCGCGATGATTCTGCCGGCGCAGGATATTTCCCTGCCTTCCAGTTCATCATAGTTTTCAATTACCTGGGATGAGTGACAGTCAACCGTATATTTCTTTATTGAAAAAGGATCCATGCCCTCAGCCTGCAGGGCACTCAGCTTTTCCCTTCTGACCTTCATTACTTCACTGACATCAATGGTGTCTTCAATATGCTCATTGTTATTCTGCATCTATGCCTCCGATATTATATTGAATTTCAAATATATTCAAAACTGACAGTCCATCATCAGACTGTCAGTAATTAGTATATCCAATTTATTCGGCGTGAACAACTTTATTTGCTTATCTCAAGAATCTTGAACTTCAGTGATCCCAGCGGTGCTTCAACTTCAATGACTTCCTTTACTTTCTTTCCAAGAAGTGCGCTGCCAACGGGAGATTCATCGGAAATCCTCTGTTTCGATGGATCTGCTTCCATGGAACCTACTATCTGATACTCCTCTTCTTCATTGAAATCCATGTCCAGGATCCTTACCTTGCAGCCTATACGCACTTCATCAGTCTGAAGGGATTCATCATCAATTACTTCCGCATTTCTGAGACTGTTCTCGAGAACCGCTATCTTTGCTTCCAGAGCCGCCTGCTCGTTCTTGGCTTCGTCATACTCACTGTTTTCAGATATATCACCAAAGCTGATTGCCTTCTTGATTTTTTCAGCAATCTCAAGTCTTTTCTTTCCTTTCAGGTAATCAAGCTGTTTCTCAAGCTCTTTTAACCCTTCATATGTTAAAATCGTCTTTTTATCCGGCATTTTAATTCCTTTTCCCTATCAATATTTTTGCGATTTCTAAATTATAGTTTCCTTTTCCCTAATTGTCAAGGAACAATGTTTTTAAATTTTTCGTGAAAATTTCTTCAAATTCAACACACCCATCCTCGCGGATGGGTGTGTATTGTCTGATAATCGTCAACTTAGTTATTATTCAGAACATAATCTATGAATCTTCTCAGTATAGCAGCAACCTCTGCTCTCTTCGCGGGTTCCGCAGGATCAAAGTAATTTCCGGGTCTGCCTTCCATGATTCCGGATTCCTGGACAAATCCGACACCATCGGATGCCCAGTCACTTATCACTTCATTATCCATATATGAAGGAACCGCACCGGAAAAATCAGTTCCGGAAAGTGCTGATGCCCTGTATACCATAACCGCAATTTCTTCCCTGGTAACCGGTCTTTCAGGCTCGAACAGTAATTCAGTGACCCCTTTGACTATACCGTTCTGATACGCCCATTGAACATATGGGGCATAGTAACTGCCTTCGACGACATCATCAAACAAAACTTCAGTATAGTCTGCAGGATCAATACCATGAAGCCGGCCAATTACCGTGACAAACATAGCTCTTGTCATATCAGATTCAGGAGCAAACATACCTGTTTCAACACCCAGGAACAGTTCCCTTGCTGAAGTGAACAGAATATCGCCATTGGCCCAATGACCCTCTATATCATCAAATAACCTGCTGTTGGCAACAATCTCATATTCACCGGGTCCGCGGGAGATATATTTCATCCTGTTTCCATCTGTTATACCGAAACCAACTATTGATTTCCTTCCCATGGAATCCGTGTATTGAACGACATTGCCATTTCCTGTTGCACCTGACGGAATATCAATGTACCCTATGGCTCCTTCTTCCGGAACTGCATTTCCTGAATTTCCGGGTATAACCACCGGGTATGCAAGAGTGCTGAATCTAATGGCGTTTCCATAAACCGGTTCCGCAGATCCTTCATAAAATGCATAGGCACGGAAATAGTAAACCGTTCCTGCAGAGAGCCCCGAAACACTCACTGTATATATACCATCATCTGTTCCCGGAACTATAACCGAAAAGTCCGTTCCACCCAGGGAAGGATTGGATCCGAGTCCGTACACAAATCCCCTGGAATTCAAAATTGCACTGCCCCTGATTTCAATTTCTCCGGCAAGTACAGCGCTTCTGTAAAGAATTGTACCTGCTTGATTTGTCTGCACACTCAAACCATCAGCTTGATTCGTGGTAAACTCCACCTCATCACCATATGAAAGTCCTTCTTCATTGTAGGCATAAGCCCGGACATAATAGGTTGTATCAGGAGAAAGTCCTTCTGCATCATAGTGATACGTACCTGTACCTGTTCCGCCGGAATAATCCTGGTCATTTGAATCTTCTCTATCAGGACCGGGTTCATTGCTGATTACAAAACCTCTGCTAACCGGTGTGGAATTTCCATCGGAGGTTATATCACCATTGAGTCTGGCTGATGTAGATTCAATATCCGTTGCCATAAGTGTTACCGCAAAGGGGGCACTGGCCGAATCAGATTCTGACAATACAATGACCAGCATATCCCCGCTATAGGAAGTTCCGATGGAATTCACAGCATAAGCCCTTACATAGTAGGCAGTGTCCTCCTCAAAATCCTCCAGCAGGCCTTCAAAACTTCCCGTACCGCTTCCGCATCCTATATCAGTATCCTCTTCTCTCTTTGGCGAAGCTTCCGTTCCATAAACAAAACCGCGTTCTGTAACCTCCCTGCCCCCATCATCCGATACCATTGCATAAAGCTCAAAATCGTCACCGGCAACTGCATATCCCTCTGTTTCCACTACCGGTTCGGTTGCTTCATCCGTTGTAAATGATACAGATTCTCCATAATGCACGGAACCTGATATATCAGCTCCGAATGCCCTTGCATAATACATGGTTCCTGCTTCCAGACCGGAAACAAAGAATGTTTTTTCTCCCGTTGACTGGAACATCATACTTGAAACGAATACCCCGTCGGCAGTAACCTCAGGATCAGCGGATATCCCAACAACCACCCCAATGGATTCCAGTGCCGCACTGCCGCTGCCGTCGCTGTTTACGGACATTTTGATTCCGGCATTGTTCCTGCTGTTTTCAGTATCCCCGGTGACAAGTACGGGTAAATCCGCTGTCAGCGTAGTAAAAGAATTTGTTTCTCCATAAGAGGTCGTAAAGCCACTTATTACATAAACTTTGTAATAGTATTGCCTGCCGCTTGTTACAAGACCATCAAGGTCAATGGTTATATCTTCAATGATTGATGATTCATCGGTTATTTCAACAACAGATGAGCTGCCGTCACCAAGCAGCGGGTCTTCACTGGAATCTGAATAAACCACACCATAGGTGTATACCTGGGATCCCTGGTAATCCACTTCGGCATGCAGCACGGCACCGGTTTCCGTTATATCGCTTACAGCCGGTTCCGGATAGGTTACTATTGGAATTCCTGCAGCATCCGTTGTGAAACTGATGACACTACCATAATATGTACCCTGCTCATTCTGTGTTACTGCCCTCAGATAATAGGTAGTATCTCCCAAAAGCCCGTTTATGTTTGTTATAACCGCTCCATCTCCTGTCATTCCTCCGAATGCTGCAAAAACAGTTGTTACGTCACCGTCCGTGGGCATTGGATCACTGTTGGTCGAAGAATAGCAGAGCCGTCTTATGAAGTTAGGATGAGCCGGACCCGATACAACCGCCACAGTTTCTATACGGGCAGTCATTGAAGTTGCTTCCAGTAATTCCGTACTTGTTATAACCGGTACAGAATATCCTGTAACAGGAAGTGCCGGTGTAGTGAACATTCCCTGGGACGAATAGCTCACAACTGCTTCATCAGTTATTGCATAAGCTCTGTAGTAGTATGTGGTTGATGAAGACAACCCTGTAAGTGTAGTTTCGAATTCACCGTCCGTGTCAGAAAGAGCTGCATTATTTACCCCTGAACCACCAATGACCGGGTTCTGCCCCGTTGAATAAACAAACCCGGTTGCTGTAACATTTACACCGGGAGGTGTACCAAAGGTTGCATCCACTTCTTTTTCAGCCGGATTTGTCTGCGGTACTGATATGATTCCCAGATTTACGGTTGGTACTCCTGTGAGCGGGTCAGTGACAAAGCTTCCCTGATTTCCATAGAATGTACCCTTTGCATTCAATATGAATGCTTTGTAATAATATGTAGAATCTGAAAGAAGCCCTGATGCCTCCGTTGAGAATGAACCGGTTTCTTCAGATGAAACATCGTCTATTATAAGGCCTACGTTTTCTCCACCAAGATAAGGGTCGGATTGTCTTGATACAACAAAACCTCTTACTGTCGGGGAAACTCCGCCGGTAGACGAGACATTTCCTGTGAGAAGAGCTGAGTCTTCATCAACGTTCTCATGTCCTGTGGTCGAAACCGCCGGGGTGGAAAGAGTAACAAAAGTCAAGACATCACCATAGCTTACTCCAAATGAGTTCCTTACATATGCCCTGTAGTAATATCCGGTTCCAGCATCAAGTCCATTTGGATATGCAGAAAAATCATTTGGAATGTTCTGGGTTGTTACAGGTGAAGTGATTTTTGTTACTCCTGCTCCGTCTATTTCAGGATGGTCATTTCCTCCGGTTACCGTGGAGTAAACAAATCCCTGCTCATTGATATTGCTGTATCCATCGTTTGTAACAGTTCCATTGAGCCTGGCTCTGTCTGATCTAAGGTTGTCCGCCGTACCGGTGGTTACGGCAGGCGCCACTGGAGTCATGCGCGTATCGAAAAACGTGGTACCTATTACATGTCTTCCCGCCAATGACAATGATGTAACGGTAAAATCATATGTATGAAGCGGCATGTCTCCGGGAACAAGCCCCTCCAGGTGGAACAAAACAAGCTTTGTTTCAGGATTATATGGAATTGCAACCCTGGCAGCTACAGGATCATCGCTGGTGTGTCTTCTTTGTGCAGCAGCCTGGATATTATACAGTGTATCATTTGGATCAAGGGTCACCTCACACCATATGTATGCATGAGTTGACCCAATGGTCGAACTCTCAAAGGAAAGGTCGGGTTTCATATATGTACTGAACCCCATGGGTGCAGATGAATATTGAACATAGTTGCGTGTGAATATAATTACCGTCTGAGCTACATAATCCGTATCCTCCTCCAGCCCTGACAGTGTCTGGGGGTACAGGAATGGATTTTCTGCAGTGTTGGTCCATCTTGTTTTTGTGTATGAAGATACTATCTTTCCTGAATAGTATGGATTACCTGAGTAGATCAATTCATCAGGGTCATGGTCAGCTCTCCTGACTACGGAGGTTTCAATCAGGCCATAGGCATCAAAAAGATCTGCCTGGACCTCAGGATTTTCAAGCTCAGTAACCGGAACGCCTATTCCGGTATTGAACATCTCGTTTTGAAAGACCGCTTCAGTGGCTCCGGTTCTTTGTATTTCAAGCCAGAACTGTGGATTGCCTGAGGCTGCGGTGGTTGTGACCTCAGCCGTATCACTCTGGCGGTTGAGTTGTGTCTCACTCCTATAATAGTAGAAAGACGCTTCAACAGTATAATCACTTGCAGGTTCCAGATCCGTGAACCTTGCTTCATATGTTCCGTCAGGGTCCTGCCCGTCAGGAATATAGATTCTCTTTTCCGCCACTTTAACATCTGAATCATCGAAAAGACTGAACATTACCACCTGGCTTTTCCATGGATCGCCAGATGCCGCGATTTCAAGGGAAGCCTCTGCAGTATACCCGCTGTAAGAAGCTGCTTCCAGCTCGAATGTATAAGCATATGCACTGACAGCATCAGCCGGAATTACAACATATATGCTCAGCATAAAAATGACTGCCATGAGCAATGAAAAATTCTTTTTAATTACCTGCTTACCCATTGGAATACCTCCATATAATAACTTGTTTTTATACAACAATTTAATTATATAGAAGCAAAATCACTAAAAAATACACAAATGTAAACGGTTGATTTAACAGATGTAAACTCCGGAAAAAATCAAGAAAACAAGTCACTCAAATTTGATGATACCGTTTTTCAATGCATATGCCACCAATTTTGCACGGCTTTTGAATCCGGTGGCTCCATACATTCTTGATATATACAGTCTTACTGTTCCATAGCTTAGAAACAGCTCAGTTGATATTTCCCTTGTGCTCATACCTTTGGCAAGCAGTCGGAGTATATTGATTTCAGTTTTATTGAATTCCAGTGGATTCTGTGATGCCTTCGATGTCTCGGGAAATATTTTATAAGGTTTTTGGGAAGCCCTTATCAGTTCAACCATTTCTTCAAGGGGAATGCTCTTCCAAACAAACAAATCCGCTCCTGCTTCCTTGGCAGCCGGAACAAGCCTTTCATCTTCCACACCGGTCATGACCATGACCTTTATATCAGGGCAGGACTCCTTTATTTTTGTCGTTGCCTCGAGTCCATTGCCATCCCTGGTATAGATATCCATGATTACCACATCCGGGTCAAGGGCGTCACATAATTTCAATGCTTCAGAAGCTTTGCCGGATTGACCGACTATTTCAATATCATCATATTTGCCAAGCGCATCTGCAAGGGTTGTGCTCAATAGTATCTGATCTTCAATGAGAACTATCTTCATTCTGCCCGCTCCTTTTATCAGTATCCTGATATATGGGGAACAGCACCTTCAGTATAAACCAGTCACTCTTCACTATCTCAACCGTTCCCCCCGCCTTTTTTACCCGTGCCTTTATATCGTATAGTCCTCTTCCCTCGGATATGGCACAGTTGTCACTAATGCATCTGTTTCTTATTATAACACCTGTTGAATCGTCCTCTTCGACAAACTCAGCAATGATATTCCTTGCATATGCGTGTCTTACCGCATTGGCAAAAGCCTCCCTCAGGACATCCGGTATGACTTTCACTGCAGAATCCGGCAAATCAAAGGAACCACTGAAACTTATTGATACACCTAATTTTCCATATGTATCAGCCAGTAACCTTATGCTGTCCTGAAGTGTTCCTGCAGCCTGACCCGTATCTGTTCCTCCCAGAATATCAGGGAGATTGAAAAATGCCGGTGGATAATCAGTTTTCCCCTCTTCTACGGGATTCACTATCATGGAATCAATGGTCATGGCTGCAATTGCCAGGCGCTGTGACCACTCATCATGGGCTGACTGGGAAAGCAGTTCCCTTTCAGAAACAGCACTCTCTTCATTGATTAAGGATATTATGTCAGAAAGTTCGCGGTTTCTGGTTTTAAGCTCATCATTTTCTTTATCAAGTTTTACAGCAAGGGCATTCAATTTTGTAACATCTGACAAAGACACCTGGACAAGCTTTTTCACCCCTTTTGAAAAAGAGTTTCCCATAAGTAAATAGCAGCTGCTGTCCTTCCTGATTGTCATATGCTCTTGTGTTCCTGATATGGAAATTATCTTCTCTCTTTCAAGTTCCTCAATCGATTCATATAATTTCCCCAGTCTTTCAGTTATTTCAATGCCAATCCTTTTACAAATATCATAAAAAGCATCATTGGCCTCAAGGATCCAGCCCCCTTTATCAGAAACGCAAACCCCCTGTTCCATACCCTTTATTATCCCAACCATTGCCGCCCTTGTGATTTCATTCCTTTTGGATTTCCAAATTGTGTGCAAAAGCCGTATTGAATCAACAATGTGCCGGATTATGAAAAGCAATAACAATCCAAAGGATATTTGCATTGGACCAACCATGGAAGCCGCCGGCAGAAGTAGTGGCATTATCACATCTTCTGCCTTAAGTTCAAGTGGACCGGTCAGGTCAATTGAAAACCTGCGTATTGCTATATATATGATAAGAGGAATGATTGAAAGATAATTTGAAATACCGGAAAACACCATGTATATACCACCTTCAATCGATGCTGCGGTAAAGAGTATTTCCACTGCAAGGGAGAGTGATATGACGGCTATCGAACCATGGAATAATCCAATGGATATATATGAGCGTCGTTTGCTGTAAATTTCGTTGGTTTCCAAAAGAATAAGAATCCTGAGTATCACAATGGTCAGGGCGGACAGAAAGAAGACACTGTTTGCAGCATATGATACCGCATACCATTTCATGTTTCCAGCCCTCCCTTTTCAATCTTCATACTTATGGATAGGGAATCATCCTCTCGTCCCACAACAAGGTTTTTGCCTGTATGACCGGCACTTCCACTCAACGCTTCATATATCAGACTGCTTGTTTCTTCAGGAATATTCGCGTTTTCTTCCGCTGATATAAGCGCTGACAGATAGACTGTTTTTTCTTCATTTATATAATTGAATACAACAGAGGCATCTCCCAGTCTCAAAACAAACAGACAGACAACATCTGAAAATTCCAGTGCCTGAGGAACTTTTTCAGGTATTATGAACCCTTCTCCTGCAGAAACAACAATTCCGTCAAGTCCCAGTCTTTCACAGTCCCTTAAGAGACCCGATGTATATTCTCCAATCCGTTTCAGTAAAATCAGACCGTTGTTTTCGGTGCTTCTGATAACAAATCTCAGACGTCTGTGGCATATGGCTGTCATCAGCCTTGTTTCCTTAAGTGAATCCAATGTATGGTCATTCATTATCTCAGGACTTTTTATTTTTTCTATTAAATTGCTGACCTTATCATGGAATAAACTATCCATCTGACGCCGGTATCTGTCTTTCTCCATGGTCCTGGTTTCTTCTGCTGCCGTCATTGCCTTCATTGATAATATTTCATTTACAGCCTCAAGCTTTTGATTTACTTCAATAAGTTTTCTTTCAACGTCCTTTAAATCAGTTATTTCCTCAAGCAATACTGTGTTTCCTGCTTTCAGCGGGATATCATGGCGTTTGTAAATTCTGCTGCCCGACACTATTTCCGAACCTGCATCTCCGAAATCCATTGCACCTGCCTTTATACGGCCATCCATCCCCAATGAAGCCATGGTTTCATTTTTAAAAACAAGTGAACCGCTTCGGTCAAAGATGGCTACGGCATATATTGAATTTCTTAGCAAGGGCAGTTCAAACAATGTTGCACCAAGGAAACCTTCCCTTTGGGCTGCATAATTGAAAATAAGTATGCATATTGCGACTGTTGTGGGGATATCGAGGTCGATGAAGTACCTGACACCTATAATGTACAGCAGCTGATATATTATAAGTATAAGGAAAAGAATAGATGAATAGATGATCTGCCTTTTACGATGTCTGGTCTTCGAATCGGATATTATATAAGCAAAGCCAATAAGGATAAGTGAGAAACTCCAGAAAAGCGACAGAAAATATCCCCATTGGTTGCTGTAGTGATTATGCCAGGTTACCTGGTTTTCGAAGGCATATGAAAAGACCTGCCGGTGAATATCATTCGTCAGAACAAAAATGCTTAAAAGGATTGCTGAAAATGCAAGCGGGACAGATAGTTTTTTGGATGGTAGTTTTCCAAACCTGGTAAGATGACATGCCGCAAACCAGCATAATGGCAGAAAATGACGGGGTATGTATGTTGCAAACCATAGATAACGAGCCACATTGACATTAAATATAAATGACTTGCAAAGACCCATTATCAGCCACAATCCGGCAAATACAATTGATTGGAAGCCTGCCCTGCGGCTTTCTCCTTCCGGTATTTTTTTCAAAATGCCATGGGCCGTTATACAAAACATCAAAAGAATAAAAGTCTGAAGACCAACTCGTTCAAGCAGTGAAGCCGGGCCGTTCAGCTTTACAGAAAGAACACTGCGCCTGTAGTCCGGATTATATGTAAGTCTTGCATAATCCCATTCACCCAGGTCTTTTTCTGTATATTTTCCCGCTATACCTGCATCATTCATGCTGCTCTGGTTTTCATTAGAATTGCCGAATGTGCAAAATCCTGCATTTGCAAGGGCATTTTCTCCTTCTTCGGAAAGCAAAAATGTGCTCGTTGCCTGAACAACGGAATTCCTTTTGGCATTCTCTGATACAATGAAGCCGCAATCAATGGTGAAAACCCCTTCTTCGGGATATACAATCTCCCATCCCGGAAACATCTTCTGCAGCATCACCGCCTGGTAATCCCACATTACAACAGCATCATAGTTCAAAAGATTTTCAGGATAATACATATAGTTATATCCATCATATTTGTACTCATCCTGTGAATTCAACCGATTGGATTCATTTAGATTACCCAGTGCTTCAAATGCCGGCGAGTAATCACCTTCATCAGCTCCCAATGCCCTGGCAAGTGCAATTGCTGTCAGTCTTCCGCTTTCGATGGCGTTGTGCGGAAACATAACAACTGCATCGCTCTCAAGAAGAGTCTTCCATCCATCAATTCTACCCGCAGAGTTTCCCTTCCCATTCACTGCAATGACAACAGAAGTCGTATACAACGGATGATATTCAATTCTTTCATCCAAATCAGATAGGCCCCTGGCCTGTGACCCGTATAAAAAGTACATTCCACCGATACCTGCGGCTTCATAACCCAGCTTATAGGGATTCAAGGCTTTTGCATTACTGCCTGCAATCGTTTCAAGCAGCTTTGGCAACGGGTCGAGGGCATCCTGCACCATATATATGCTGTCACTTGTATGGCTGCTGAATATCGGAACAATTGGCAAGGCAGCAAGGATTATTGAAATCACCAAAACGCTCAGTCGTTTAGCCGTTGCAGACATAATCATGTCCCTATTGTTTGCCATTTCGTAAATCCTTGCCGCATTATTTAAGAAACAATGATTAACAAATAACCACAGTCTTCATAGTTTTCAAGAATCTCTGAATTTCATTGCCGCCTTTATAAATTCGCGGAACAGGGGATGGGCCCTGTTCGGCCTTGATTTGAATTCCGGATGGAACTGGACACCTATGAACCACGGATGTTCCTTTAGTTCTATCATCTCGACAAGCCCGTCATCCGGAGATTTACCACAAAGGAACATGCCATTGTCCTCCATGGTTTTTCTATATTTATTTACAAATTCATATCTGTGCCTGTGACGTTCCTGAATCAATTCCCCGCCATAGGCCTTGTATGCATTGCTGTCCTTTGCAATCCTGCACGGGTATTTCCCAAGTCGCATGGTTCCGCCCATTTCTTCAATGTCTACCTGGTCCGCCATGAGATCTATTACCGGATACTCTGTGTCAGGGTTGAACTCCGTGCTGTTTGCACCTTCCATGCCTGCAACATTCCTGGCAAATTCCACAACAGCCATCTGCAGACCTAGGCATATCCCAAAGAACGGTATCTTGTTTTCACGGGCATATTTTATTGCAAGTATCTTTCCTTCCGTCCCCCTGTCCCCGAATCCTCCGGGAACCAGTATTCCATCCAGTCCCGAGAGCTTCTCTTCAAGATTCCTGTCATTCAGGTGTTCGGAATTGACCCACTGTATATCCACCTTGCAGCTGTTGTCGTAACCACCATGTCTCAGGGCTTCTGCAACACTTGCATATGCATCATGCAGTTTGATATATTTTCCCACCAGTCCGATGGTAACGGAACAATCAGGATTCTTCATCCTTCTGATCATATCCTTCCACTCTTCAAGGTCGGGCGTCCTGTTTTCCATCCTGCCCTTTTCAAGGACTATATCCGCCAGTCCCTCATCTTCAAGAACCAGTGGAACTTCATAAAGATAATCTGCATCACAGTTTTGAATGACACACCTTGCCTCTATGTTGCAGAACAATGCTATCTTGTCCTTGATACCACTGTAAAAAGGCTTTTCCGCCCGTGCTACGATTATGTCGGGTTGTATACCTATGCTTCTAAGCTCCTTGACACTGTGCTGGGTCGGTTTTGTCTTGAACTCACCGGCCTTTGTCAGATACGGAACCAGTGTTACATGGATATATATTGTATTTTCCCTGCCAAGGTCCACTGCAACCTGCCTGATGGCTTCAAGAAAAGGGAGACTTTCTATGTCTCCCACCGTACCGCCGATTTCAGTTATGACAAAATCAGGATTGTGCTCCTTGCCTACTTTATATATCTTTTCCTTTATTTCGTTGGTTATATGAGGTATTACCTGGATTGTGTTTCCGAGGAATTCGCCCTTTCTTTCCTTGGATATAACGGAACCGTATACACGGCCCGTGGTGATGTTGCTATCCTGGCTCAGGTTCTCATCAATGAATCTTTCATAGGAACCAAGGTCCAGGTCCGTTTCCGCTCCGTCGTCGGTGACAAATACTTCCCCATGCTGATACGGACTCATTGTGCCCGGATCAACATTCAGATAAGGGTCGAATTTCTGAAGTGTAACCCTGTAACCCCTGGCTTTGAGCAACCTTCCAAGGGAAGCCGCTGTTATACCCTTTCCTAGTCCGGATACAACCCCTCCTGTAACAAAAATATATTTTACCGACATATAACCCTCCCAAACTATTCATCAATTTTAATATTGCCCATTGCCTGTGTCAACATTCCTTGAATAATTAAAAATAAAAACAGGGTCTCCAATAGGAAACCCTGCAACCATTGGGATTTAAATCCACTAATTTAAAAAACCTGAAAGTGCTTCTTTTACACATTCATCCTCCGAGACCGCCGTCTTCATTGAGTAAGTATTAAGTGAAGACTGGGTGCCCATGTCAAGGACTCCATCTACCGGAAATCCCATTGTCCTCTTGTATTCATTGAGGGACTGTTCAAATTCATCATCAAATACTACATTATAGGTTCCGTCAAAGTAACCAAGGAATCCCAGTATTTTCTTTGCGATGAAAATATCATAATTCACACCGCCCATGCGGTAGTCCCTTTCTATGTCAATCATATATGCCCCCGGGCTGTAGTTGAGATAACCCATGTCCGTATCCTCAACATATACATCCGGCACAACTCGGTTTTTATCATTAATCAGCATCATGTTTCCTGCAAAGATACCCGATTCCACTATGTTGATATAGCCTGTGACCTCATGGTCCCAGAGCTCAATTGAATGGGATTTCAGATAACTGACTATGCTCTTCACTTCAAAGGTTCCGGCAACTTCCGAGTAATGTTCATAAGCTCTCTCAGTGAAGACAGGATATTTCCTTACAAATACGGCATAACCGTTGCTGCTCTGCCCGTATATGGTGCCGGGAATGGCCATGGCAATTGCTTCAGCAGCACCTGTTGTCATTTCGTCCACAAGAATGGCAACTTCAAACCCTACATCCTTAGCGGTCGCGTTATAGGATTTTTCCTTCGTTCTTGCCATTGTATCCCCTGAGACGAGGAATTCAGCAAGATTGCAGGCATCTGCAATATTCATTGTATACAGACTTCTGAGGTCCAGTATTATTCTTGTATTGCCCAATGCCTTCATGGCTTCAAGTATCCCCCTGAATCTATCAGTTGCAAACTGCGAGAATCTGTTGACCCTTATATATCCGGCTCCATCAAGCTGAACGAATTCCACATCCCTTCCGGCTGTTGTACCTGATTCAAGTACAACGGATCTTGATGATCCCGTGTCTTTGTCAATATATATTACCAATGCAGAACCATTGCCGATGACATATGAATTGAAGGCATCCTCGCTCATTGCAGCAGTGCTCATCTTGTCAACCAATATGATTGTATCCCCGGCCTCAATGCCCGTATCCGAAGCTGATGAATCCGGCAGAACAGAAACAACCCTGAGACCATTCCTTACCTTCTCAAGGAAAACACCGGTATTGGAGTTTACCCGGACTTCGCTGTCATTAAGAACAAAGCATGAATATTCATTCAGGTTTTCCATGGCGCCGTTCAGGGCCATGCCCTTTATGTTATCAAGTCCCAGTTCCCTGTAGTACATCATGTCTATGACTTCAAACAAACCCTGAAAGTATCCTTCATATACACCCGAGGAAGAAGTGAATCCCACCGAACTCACCAGAAGGCAGATAACCAATATATATGCGGCTTTTATGATAAGTCTTCTATTCATTCCCCGTCACCGCCTTCCATCAGTTTAAGATATGCAAGTTCCAGCTGTGCATCCTCCGATGCTGACATCATCTTCAGACGGTTGTTGAGAGCCTGCTGGGTTGTAAAATCCAGTACTCCGTATGGGTAAAGACCCTCGGCTTCCTGGAAGGCATTAACCGCAAGGACCATGGCATCATCATACTGCCCGTTTATTGCTCCTTTATAGAAACCGATATCCCTGAGAATCTCCTTTGCCTTTCTTATTTCCTCCGAAGCCATTCCCAGACTGTATTTTTCATATATCCAAAGCATGCCGGAAATGTTCCCATCGAAGTGAATAGGGCCGTTGTACTCTATTTCATAATCCGGAACTATTCCTTCATTGTTTATTGATTTACCGTTGGGAGTAAGGTATTCGCCCACCGTCATCTTCATTGCTCCGGCCCACTCATCATCAGAAGGCTGTATACCCTGCATTGCCAGCATCCTTGTTATAATATACATGTTGGTATTTCCGGTCATCTCAGAGTACTTTTCGTATGCCTTCATATCAAGGATAGGTACCGTTATCTGAACGAGACTTTTACCGAATGTCTTTTCACCAACAAGGAAACCCTCCCCATTGTCCTGAACAGCAGCAGCAAGTATCTCGGATGCACTGGCAGAATTACCGTTCACCAGAATCGCAATTTCATAATCCCTTTCCTTCTCATAAGCTTTGTAAAGGAAATCTATGAATCCTATGAACCTGAAATCAAGCTTTACAATATCCGCATTTTCGATGAGAGCATCAGCTACCCCTATGCAACCATTGACTGCACCGCCGCCATTGTCCCTTATATCAACAATCAGCTTTGTCTTACCTGACTTGTCAACCTTTGAAAGCACGTCCCTGAATTCAACACCTGTCTGGCTTGTGAATCCTGTTATCCTTACATATGCAGCATCCTTGTAAATTGTATAGTCGACTGTTGTTATGTCTACTTCCGCTCTTTCCAATGTGATTTCAACAGGTTCTCCGGTCCCTTGCTTCAGAACTCCGATGACTACACTGGTGCCCTTGGGCCCCTTGATGAGTGCACCGATGTCCTGCAGCTGCAAGCCGACCAGCTTCTTACCTGCTGCGCTCACGATTATGTCGCCGCTTTTCAGGCCGGCCCTCTGAGCCGGTGAATTCCTGAATACATTGACAATGTATGCACCTTTTTCATCTTCTATCATTGATATGCCGATGCCTACGAAGCTTGCATCCTCGTATTCATTCACATGGCTTTCATACTCGCTGTTGTCCAGGTAGTATGAATATTTATCCGTTGCATCAAGGACTCCCTCAATCAGATTTGTGCCAAGATCAACCCTGTCAATGACGACAGGCGACCTGTCGTCAATCAATTCAATGTATGCTGAAATAATTCCGCCGCCTTTTTCATATGCCGATGCCAGAGGTATTGAAACAACCACCAGCAAGGGAAGCATGAACATAAGCGCTTTATAAAACTTCTTTTTCATAGGTTCCTTTCCTCCGGAATCTACATTTTCTCCGGAGCATTGATTTTTATCAGTCCAAGTACATTTCTGATGACCGTAACCGTTGCCCTGACAAGCACTATCCTGGCATTCATCAGATTCTCTTCTTCACCCTTGACCCTGCAGGCATTGTAAAAACTATGGAATGCAGAAGCTACATCAATGACATATCTGGTCAGCCTTGCAGGTTCCAGTGTTCTGGCGGCCAGAAGTATTTCACCGGGATATTCAGCCAATATGCCGATGAGGGCCTTTTCCTCGTCCTTCTTCAGATAAGTCAGGTCGGGACATTCCCCGAACTCTGTTTTGATTCCTTCTCCTTCCAGGATTCTCAGCATGCTGCAGATTCTTGCGTGGGCATACTGAACATAAAATACCGGATTCTCATTGGACTGGCTTACTGCGAGGTCAAGGTCAAAATCCAGATGGCTTCCTGCTGTTTTCATATTGAAGAAAAACCTTGCTGCATCCTTTCCTACCTCATCGAGAAGATCATCAAGGGATACCGCTTTTCCGGTTCTCTTTGACATCCTTACGGTTTCTCCGCCTCTCATGAGCCTGACAAGCTGAAACAGTACAAGTTCCAGCCTGTCCTTGTCTATCCCAAGGGCCGTCATGGCATTCTTCATCCTGTTTGCATGGGCATGATGGTCAGTACCCAGAAGATTGATGACCCTTTCGAATTTTCTTTTCTTGAATTTATCAAGATGATATGCAAGGTCGGACGCAAAATATGTCCTTGATCCGTCTGATTTTACAAGAACCTCATCCTTGTCACTGTCCATTATGCTACCCTTCAGCCAGACGGCTCCATCGTATTCCAGGGTGCTTCCGTTCTGAACCAGCATTTCAATGGTTGAATCCAGTTCCCCTGAATCATAGAGGGATTGCTCTGAAAACCAAACATCGTACTCAATTCCATATCTTTCAAGACCTTCCCTGATACGCTGGATATTCCTCGGTAAAGCATAATCCTTAAGTACCGCTTTCCTGTATTCTGAATCCTTTTCCCTTAGATCCTCCATGCCTTCTGCAATATAATTCCGGACATGTTCTCTTATATCGTCGCCCTGGTAGCAGTCTTCAGGGAATTCCACGGAATCCTCTCCGTTCAATTCCTGGAGGTACCTTAGTTCAAGTGACAATGCAAACTTCAGTATCTGGTTCCCTGCATCATTGACATAGTACTCCCTTGTAACATCATAGCCGGCTTTTTGCAGCACACTTGATATGCAGTCTCCAAGAGCACCTCCCCTGGCGTTTCCCATATGAAGGGGTCCCGTGGGATTGGCGCTTACATATTCCACCATTACCTTTTCGCCTTTTCCATAATCAAGGCTACCATAATCATCGCCTTCTTCGTTGACTATGGACAAAGCATCATAAAGCCAGGTTTCCTTCAGAAAAAGGTTTATGAAACCCGGTCCGGCAATCTCAAATCGTTCAATGTATGTATCCGTACAATCTGCATTGTTTAAAATAATGGAAGCAATTTCCCTCGGTGATTTACGAAAAACCCTGGCAGCGGTCATGGCAATGTTCGTTGACAAGTCCCCATGGTTGCTTTCCCTTGGTTTTTCCATACCTATTTCAGGAACATCAACCTTTGGAAGGAGTCCTTGCTCAACCGCTTTTTCCACAGCCTTGCGTATAACCACTTCAGCCTGATTCTTTATTACACTAATTATGTCCTTCATTGCCAACCTCTCTGACAGTTAAAATAAACTCGTTCCTTACTGCTGCATTTCCAAGAAAATCCAGGCTGTATACAACCGATATGATTCCTCCGGAATCGTCCATTGATACACTTATCTGTTCTGCGGTTACCCCGACAGTGAACACACCATACTCTGTAGCATAATGGGAGACATTCTTCCTGCCCTCCTCAAATATGAACTCTGAAGTGATTGTGCCTTTGCGCATAAGGGCAACCCTGCTTTTCTCCGCCCTGACAGTGGTTGTGGTACCTTCCATTCCGGTCATTCCCGTTTCTTCATAGGAAATGACATAAGTACCGCCCTCATTATGGAATTTTCCTTCTGTAAGAAGCTCCACAGGTTCCCCGTCACCGAGTCCTCCGCTTCCTCTTACCGTTACAATTACTTTTTTCATGTTTCTCATCACCGGCTTTTCAGTATTTTACATTGGCCGTCAGTATTTTTCAATGTTCACCTGTTCCACGGTGAAATCATCATTCCCCAGTATTGCCCGGCTCATCGGTATGAATTTATCCCTGCTGTCGCTTGTGAATATCCGTATACGGCTTCTTTGGGTTTCATCCTGTCCGGTTCCTTTGAACATTACACCAAGCTCTGATGCCGTGCTTCGGGCGGAATCCACGATTTTCATTTTCCCCCCCACCACATGGCTTATTACCTCTTTCAAAAGAGGATAATGGGTACATCCGAGAACAAGCACATCTGCATCGGTCTTAAGTATGTCCTCAAGATACATCTCAGCTGCAAGCCTTGCTATGCTGCTGTTCCACAGATGCTCTCCTTCTTCTACAATTGGCACAAACAACGGACAGCTTTTTTGAAAGACCTCTATATTGCTGTCAATTTCATGCAATCTTCTTACATACGCACCACTGCCCACGGTTGCAGGGGTTCCAATAACAGCTACCTTGTTGTTTTTTGTTGCTGCTGCACCAGCTCTTGCTCCGGGACCTATTACCTCCACCACAGGAAGATTGAACTCCTCCCGGATTTCATCGATTGAGTTTGAACTTATGGTATTGCATGCAACCACAAGAGCCTTTACCCCCATGTCCAGAAGGAATCTTACGTCCTGGAATGCAAAGTTTGTTATTGTTTCCTTTGATTTTGTTCCATAAGGAGCTCTCTTGCTGTCACCGAAATAAATGAAATCCTCAGAGGGAAGCAGACCTGCTATTTCCTTCAGCACAGTCAGTCCTCCGAGCCCCGAATCAAATATACCTATGGGTTTCTTTCCCTTGTCACTCATTTCTTGTATAGTCCTTCAGAAATCTGTAATTGTTTTTTCTTTCATAGGCAAGGTCTATAAGCCTTGTAATCAGTTCGCTGTCACTTCCTCCGGAATGCCTCCAGAGTTTAGGATACATACTGATCTTTGTAAATCCCGGCATTGTATTTATCTCATTGAGATAGATAACCCCGTTTTCACCAAGGAAGAAATCAATCCTTGCAAGTCCATGACATTCAATGTACCTGAATGAATCAACAGCAATTTCCATTATGGCATCCCTTGTTTCATCCTCTATATCCGCAGGTACGAGGACCTTGGAACCCTCATTGATATATTTCGCTTCATAGTCATAGAACTCATTGCATGGGACTATTTCACCCACTCCAAGTGCTGTAACATCTGAGTATCCTCCTATTACGGCACATTCAAGTTCCCTGCCGCTGATTGACTCCTCAAGGATTACCTTTCTGTCATAACGGGCGGCCTCATTGACAGCCTTAATGAGACCGGTCCTGTCCTTTGCCTTGAAGATGCCGACGGAAGATCCTCCGTTGGCTGGTTTTACAAATATGGGATATCCCAGTATTTCCACTGCTTCATCTATTTTTTCCCGGATGTCACCTTTTATCTCATCGGATGTGAGGACAAAATATGATGCCTGCTTAATCCCCCTGACCTTGAGGAGTTCTTTTGTTATTACCTTGTCGAATGCTATGGCAGAACCTGTAACACCTGCTCCAATATACGGTATGTCAAACAGTTCAAGCAGACCCTGGAGCACACCGTCCTCCCCTCCTGTCCCGTGAAGAACAGGAAAAACTACGTCAAGTGAGTATCTGCTGACCAGTTCCGTTGAAAAGTACACCTTTTCCTTCGGTATTGAATTTTCTATCTTGACTATCTCTTCACAAAGAAAATCCATGCCGCCGCTGCCGGTATCATAGGCATAAAGCTCACCGGACTTGCTTATTTCAAACAGAGTGAAAGTGAACAAATCCTTGTCCAGGGACCTGAGTACATGAACTGCAGACCATCTGGACACTTCATGTTCAGTGGAAACCCCTCCGAATATAACTCCGACATTTATCTTCGCCATCTATGCCTCCGTCAGTCATCAATATGGCATGCCTTGACTTCGCCATAATACATTACATGATAATCATATCCCGGCTTGTAGAAAGTATCCTTGATTGACTCATCGAGATTTCCGGGTTCCATTGCCTGCTTGTATATCACCTTGCATTCAATATGGATGTGACATTTATCTATCAGTGGTGCTGATACCGCAGAACCTTCAATGGCTTCAAAGCTGCACTCCCTGAACTTGTCCGTGTCCCTTCCTGATTTTGTTCCGCAGAAAACAAGTTCATCGGCCAGCTGTCCCTTAGCTGGAAAGCTTACTGTGAATTCACCTGATTCATCTATGAACCTATAGCTGTATCTTGAATATCTTACCGCAACTATTACAACAGGCTTGTTCCATATCCTTCCCATTGCAGCCCAGCTGATGGTCATTGTATTCTTTTCACCTTCATTTGAAGTGGTAAGAAAGGCTCCGCCCCTTGAAAGCTGTCTTACAGCTTCCTCTATAACATCCGCAAGGATTTTTTCAGTCATCCCAATACCTCCTTGTTACAAACTGTCTCACATTATAACACACACATTCCTGTCAGTACTCTATTTCGGCCCTGTATACACTTTCATTATCATACAGGTTCTTTGAAATAGCTTCCCACGAGTCTTCATCCGCTACTGAAACATCTATTGAAAATGTAACCTGACTGCTGTCACTGCTTTTTACGAATTTCATTCCACTTACAGCGTAACCACCTTCTTCAATTATTTTCTTTATGGTTGAATCAATGTCCTTTACCATGGCTGCAGTTATCTTTATCTTTGCCTTCTCAGACTTAATCTTCATTACTTTTTCAAGTTTCCTGAACAGCACAAGACTTCCAATGATGACCAATGTCGTAATTCCGGCAATCAGATAATAACCGGAACCTACGGCAATACCTATGCAGGCAACAGCCCACAGAGATGCTGCAGTAGTAAGACCCTTGACTCCGAAACGTTCCCTTATTATTGTTCCCGCTCCAAGGAAGCCTATTCCGCTGATGACCTGGGCACCCAGCCTTGTAGTGTCAATGTTTCCACTGGCATTATTGTTATACATGAACTGTGCCACAATCATTACAAGGGCTGCTCCAATACAAACCAATATATGAGTCCTGAGTCCTGCAGGCCTGTTCTTGAATTCCCTTTCATATCCTATCAGCCCTCCGCAGACCAATGCCATCAGTATCTTGATAACCGACTCCAGTTCAAATGACATTCTCAATCAACTCCTTCCCCGTCCAATGCGCGGCTTATGCTTTCCCATGCAGAATCGTTCCCAAGGGGCAGCTGCCATATGGCAACTCCGCGCAATCCATACTTCAGCGCCAGCTCAGCTTTAAGTCCCACGCTGACGGCATCCTCAATCCACATCCTGTATATGGCACCATCTTCATAATATGAAGCATAGAACTGTCCGCTTTCCTCGTCCCATACTACATAAGCTTCCTTTTCCTCTATGATCTCCTGTACCCTGTCCATGCCCGGTGTCCTGACATTCTTGACCTTGTCGCCGGTTTCCTGCCAAATCCTTGTATAGAAAGGAATACCAAGTATCAGTTTGTTTGGTTCGACAAGTTCCAGGGTTTCATTGATCATTTCCTCGACCCATACAAGCTGTGCCTGGGATCCTGCAACAGGTGATGATGCCCAGTGCTGGTCATAGGTCATTACCATTATATAATCTGCAGTCCTTGATAATTCCCTGTGGTCATAGCAAAGGGAATAGTTGTCACTTCCACCAGGAATACCAACATCTACTGTTATTACCAGCCCCATGGCCCGTGCATACGGCATCAGCTCCCTTATGAACTGTGTATATGCGTCCCTGTCCCTGAGGTAAATGTTCTCAAAATCCATGTTGTATCCGTCAAGTTCATAAAGCTGGGCATAGGCCATCAAATGCCTGATGACATTGTCCCTGGCATCAGGGTCATTGAGTATGGCCGACGTCATATTTATATCGTTGAATGTGTTGTTGACCAAGGGCCATATGACCGCTCCAAGCTCCCTTACCTTTTGAACATAGGGTAAATCGGATTTATTCTCCATATTTCCCTCTGAATCAATCACTGTAAACCATGTGGGTGAATAAACAGTTATTTCCTCATGGGAAATGAAGTCCTCAACGGGCGGAGTTGTCTTGTTGATGTACTGCCAGGCAAGAACGATTCTGTCAGGCTCACCTTCAATGCTCCTTGACAGGTTTACCGATATATCCGTGTACATGACCTCTGCCTCAAGGAACCTGGTTTCGACATATCCGATGATACCTTCACCGGTCCTTATCCTTGCCCATTCCCCTTCAACGGAATATACAATGACCTCCTCGCCGTCATCTGCCAGTTTTCTGTAAAGTGGCGCTTTAATTGAGGGTTCACTGCGAATCACCACATCTTCTGATACTTTTTTGTATCTTTCCACTGATATACCATCCACCATCTCCGAAGTCCTTATGAACGGGCTAACGAATCCATGGTGAATATAATTCTTCCAATAATCCACAACCACAGTATTGGATTGTTCGATATAGGTTACATCAATCCCGAATATTTCACTGAAGGTCCTGACGGGAATATACAGAATGTTGTCAATGTATCTTGCGGTAAAATCAAGTGTAAACGGTTCCATGTTTACATAGGACTCCATTTCAAGGCTGTCCATCCTTATGACTCTGTCAGACGATATTACCGTTACAACACGCCCACCCATATCCTTGAAAATCGTAGGATCGATGTACTCTTTCACTATTTCAAAGGGAAGGAAAATTTCACCTCCTGTTACAACGGGGGCCAGCGGATCTTCAATAAGGCGGTCTTCAATGACAAGTGATGTTCCATCTTGACTGAAGAATGGGATAACTTCATCGGAAGGACTGTATTTCTGCTGTATTTTTTCCACACCAACAAATGCGGCGAATATTGACAACGCCACATAGAGGACTATGATTGCTGCAAACAGGATTTTTTTCACCATTGTGTTTCCTTTATGGATCAGTGCTTGAATTTATAATCCAGATATCTTGCAATATGCATTCTGGCCCTTTCATCAGTTTCAAAGACAACAAGGGTACGCCTGCCCTTGTATTCAAGGATGCCGAAGAATTCCTCTTCCGGCATATCCCCTGAAACTGTGACGATTTTTTTTGCATAGTTGTTCCTGTATTCTTCATAATGCCGGGAATTTACAGGTGCAACAATATCAAAATCAGTGAGGTCGCAGTTCAGTATCCTTTTCCTTCTTCTCTTGTTCAGTATTTTGTCAAGGGCAAAGGAATCTCCTGCAAGGGTGTACTCGTATTCAACGTTTCTGTCAGTGATGACCCGCCAGGCTGCTATGACAAGGACTATGGCAATGGCAATGGCATAAAGTCTCAGTGGCTCCCATAATATTGACAAAGCAATGCCACCCAGTGTAACCAGAACGGCTGCAAGTGTAATTATATTGTCAACCGCCGTTTTCTTCCCAACGACACTTTTCTCATAAATGTTCTCCATGTCAGAACTCCGCCTTTCATGTATATATGATAACACAACAGGTCTTTTGTTTTTAAAAATGTCTTTTTCAGGAGACTCAGACCATTTCTATCAGCGAAGCAATCGATGGAATCTGAAAGGTGGGTCTGATGGATGAGCTCTCAAGCATTTTGGAATCAGTTGCACCCGTCATTACCAAAACAGCAGTTGCTCCGTTGTTTATACCTATTGCTATGTCGGTTTCGAGCCTGTCGCCAACGAAAACCATTTCATCCCTGCCTATTCCCGTTGCCCTTTCAATGGCTTCGACTGTATGTGAATAAGGTTTACCCATTATAATGGGCTCAACTCCCGTTGAAGCTGTAAACATCCTGATGAATGAACCCGTGTCGGGCATAAGTCCGTCTTTAATCGGACAGTTCAGGTCCGGATGGGTTGCAATGAATTCAGCGCCTTCCCTTATATAAGTACATCCTTTGAATATCTTTTCATAAGTCAGTGTAGTATCAAACCCCAGCACAACGATGTCCGGTCTGTCATCGGTCAGTTCAATGCCTTCGCTCTGGAAACCTTCCATGAGACTTGGTGTCCCTAATAGGTATACTTTCTTCCCTTTTCTGTGGTTTTTCAGAAACTCAATGGTAACGGAACCTGATGAATATATCGTATTGCAGTCAGCCGAAACCCCCATACCGGAAAGCTTATTTATATAATCCTTGATTGACTTTGATGAATTGTTCGTGAAGAACAGGTAGCGTCTGTTGCTTCTTTCAAGTACATCGAGAAACTCAAGGGCACCGTCTATGGGTTTGTCCTCAAGATAAAATGTTCCATCCATGTCCAATACGAAAAGCCTCTTGTCGGCAAGTATATGTTTCATCTATTCCTCCGCTGCCCTTTGCACTTCCACGGCCATTGCGCACTCTATTCTTTTTCTCTGAAGTCTGCATGCATTATGATCCGGCCTGTCAATACTTCCGTTCGTGAAATATGCCGTAGCGGGACATCCCCCTGAACAAAAGAATTTTGCCCAGCATTCACTGCATTCATCAATGGTAACTACATTGTTGGATTTCATCCTGAGTGCCAGATCCAGGTCAAAGTCTCCGTTGAAAACATCCCCCATCCTGAATTCAGGAACACCTGCAAGCCTGTGACAGGCGAATATCTCCCCGTCAGGGGTAACTGCCCCATACTCAAATCCTGCTCCGCAGGCATTCAGCCGTTTGAATACACAAGGGCTGTTATATAGATCCAGGTTGAAATGATAGAAGGTATAATCACTCTGAGATGCATAGCCTGATGAAAAGAGTTCATATTCCTTCATGGCCTCATCAACCTCCGAATCCTTGAGCTCATATTCACCACCGGTTACAGGTTCAATTGAAATATCCGTAAACCCCAGCGAGGCAAGATGCTCTATGTCTTTATGAAAATCAAGGTTATGGGCTGTGTATGTACCTCTTACAAAATACGATTTTCCGTCTCTGCCCTTTGCAATCTTCCGGATATTTGGAAGAACCCTGTCATAGGACCCTGATTTGTCGGAATATATCCTGAGCCTGTCATGAACTTCCTTCCTGCCGTCTATGCTTAATACCACATTGTCCATGTTCTCATTTATAAAGGAAAGTGATTCATCGTCGAGTATTGTACCGTTCGTGGTTATCGTGAAGTGAACCTCCTTGCCGTATTTCTTCTGTTCTTCCCTTGCATAAAGCACTGTATCCTTTACTACATCAAAATTCAGCATGGGCTCTCCGCCGAAGAAGTCAATCTCCACGTTTTTCTTCCTGCCGGACCTTGAAAGAAGCAAATCCACGGCCTTCCTGGCTACCTCTGCAGGCATAAGCTTTGTCCCTCCGGAGTATTCACCATCCCCGGCAAAGCAATACAGGCATCTGAGATTGCATGTATGTGCCATATGAAGGCACAGCGCCTTAAGTTCTACCTTGTCAATCCTGTCATTCCCTTCAGGCAGTTCTATCGTTGAAAAAAGATTGCCGTCCTCAATCAGCCTGTCTATTTCCTCGAACACCTGCGCCATCCCTGTGTCACCGGCATTGTATTCCATCTTTTTGATATCCAGGTAGTCCTCCAGGCTCTTGCAGCGGGAAAGTATTGCATATGCTTCATCATCGGGCACATGAATTGCTCCGCTGTTGACATCAAGGCATATTTTATATCCGTTCATTTCAAATGTATGAATCATTGGTATCTCCTTGGTTTCTCAGTTGGTAATTATATCACAAGGCTGCCATGGCATGAACAGTATTTGTCAAAGGCTGTAAATGGATATAGAATAGAATCATCAAAACACGGAGGTCGTACAATGAAATGTGCAATAGGCCAGGACAGTCATGCATTTACCCAGAAACTTGGCAAACCACTTATTCTCGGAGGTGTAAGCATCATGAACGGACAGCCCCTGAAGGGCAACAGTGATGCAGATGTGATCCTCCACGCCCTTACAAATGCCATCTCCGGAATCACCGGTGTCAACATCCTGGGTTCAATAGCTGATGAAATGTGCATAAAACATAATATAACCGACAGCAGCATGTATGTAAAAGAAGCCCTGAAATACATGTTTAATTACAAAATCACCCATGTATCCTTTTCAGTTGAATGCCTGGTGCCCAAACTTGCAAATTACATTGATAACATCAGGAAAAACATCGCCGATTTACTGGCCATTGACATAGGAAGCGTAGGTTTCACCGCTCATTCAGGTGAGGAACTAACCCTTTTCGGACGTGGAAAAGGTATCATGTGCACCTGTATCATTACCGTTGAGAGCAAGGGCCTCGGCCAATAGAAGGTCAGTGTCTGTGGTTATCTTGATATTAGAGTAATCAGATTCAACAAGGAAAACCTCAAAACCAAAGTATTCAGCAATCGAGGCATCGTCAGTAACCTGAAGACCCCTGTATGCCGCCTTTTCATGGAGCTTAAGAATATCCCTGTACATGAAGGCCTGGGGAGTCTGGATGCAGTAAAGATTCTTTCTGGGTATGGTTCTTCTGACCATACCGTTTTTATCGGCTTCCTTCAGTGTATCTGTCAGGGGGACTGCCGCACATGCCGCTCCATATTCCAAGGCTGCCCTTATGCAATCATCTATCAACTTTTCCTTTACGAAGGGTCTTGCGGCATCATGTATCAGGACAATGTCAGTTTTATCAGATACTTCATGGAGTCCGAGTCTTACAGACTCCATTCTGGTCTTTCCTCCTTCAGTAATCCTGACTTCCCCGAGTATACCTGCATTTGAAAGTATTCTGGCATAGGAATCCCTTGCCATGGCAGAAACCACGACAACCACCTCATTTACTTTTTCTGATTTAAGGAATGCTTCTACGCTTTTTACCAGAACCGGCCTTCCGTCTATTTCATGAAGCAGCTTGTTGCCGCCTTCCATCCTGCTTGAGTTACCCCCCGCTGCTATGACCGCTGAAACGAACATTGTCTATTCAACCCTGGAGAAAATCAACCGTCCTGCAGATGTCTGGGTGACACTGGTGACCGTAACTTCCTTTTCCTTTCCTATGTAGTTTCTGCCGTTTTCAACGATGACCATGGCACCGTCTTCCAGATAGCCTACACCCTGTCCGTTTTCCTTGCCCTCCCTGCTGATGAGAAGGTATAGCTTCTCGCCCGGATATGCCATTTTCTTGACAGCCATCGCAAGTTCATTGAGGTTCATGACCCCGATTCCAGTTACAGCAGCAACTTTATTTAGGTTGTAATCAGTTGTGATGATCCTGCATTTTTTCTTTTCGCTGAATTTAAGCAGCTTTACATCGGTCTCCTGGCCTGTTTCGTCGAATTCCGTTGCAACAACTTCAGCGTATTCATGGTTCTTGACAAGGTTCTCAAGAATCTCAAGACCCCTTCTCCCCTTGGTTCTCCTAGCTGAATCCTGGCTGTCAGCCATGGACTGGAGCTCCTTGACTATGAACTGGGGTATTACTATCCTTCCGTCGATGAATCCGCTTTGTATGATTTCAATTATCCTGCCGTCGATGAGGACACACGAATCAAGGACTTTGTTGCCCTCTCCGACCTTTCTTTTTCTGAATGATTCAAAGGATATCTCGTCTTTTTTACTGATGGCAAAATACATTCCACCAAGACCCAGGAGAATATTGAGCATTATGGCTATGGTGTTCCCCACAACCGCAATCTTGCTGATTGGAATTGAAATGAGGTTGGCAACTATAAGGCCAACTATGAATCCCACGGTACCGACAGCTATCTCATAGAATGATATTTCAGATACCGATGATCCTGCCTTTCCAAAGAAGCCTATGAAAAAGTTGAATAATTTTCCTGTAAGATAAAAAAGAAGAACCCCCATGAGCAGGCACATGATCACATAGGTCATTATCTTGAAAATGCTCATGCCTTCAGGCAGCATCGGCACTATAAGTGTATTAGCCACCGTAAAGCCCGTCAGAATACCAATTGCACCAAATATAATACGAAGTACTTTCCCCAGCAAGTTAGTCTCCTCAGTCGCTGACCCTCTCATTGATAAGGTCTTCGGCCATGTCGGCACTTATGCCCTTGACCAGTATCAGTTCGCTCAATAGAATCTGTTTGGCACTGGAAAGCATTTTTCTTTCCCCTGTCGAAAGCCCTTTGTCAGAATCCCTTACCATAAGAGTTTTGACTACATGGGCTACGCTTTTTATTGAGCCACTCTTGATTTTTTCCATGTTTTCCCTGTATCGTTTGTTCCAGTTGGTCGTTTCTTCAACCTCATAGTTGGAAAATTCCTCAAGGAGTTCGTCTGCTTCATTCGTTGAAATGATTCTTCTTACTCCTATGGTTTCAACCGAATCAACAGGAAGCGACACCTTCATGCCTCCGATGGGCATATCAAGTATATAATAGCTGCTGACCTTTCCAAATATTTCCTTGTCTTCGAGACCTACGATTTCACCGGCACCATGCATCGGATACACGATTTTATCACCTATTTTGTACATGGCTACCTCCGTTTCCATTACATTAAGTATAACTCAGCCGGGCTTTGATGTCAAAATGGAGCCATGTTCCCGGGTATGCTTATGAAAGTTTTTATGTGCTCAAAAATATTTTTAAATTTTTAATAATTTTTGTTGACATTACTGTGTGCCACACAGTATAATGTCATCAGGAAGGATTGATACGATGAATGAACAGGACAAGAAATATGAAAACGCAGTGCTGGAAATACGCAGGGGAACGCTGCTGATATGCGTACTGAGCCAGTTGAAAAGTCCTCATTATGGTTATGAGCTTATACAGCTTCTTGCCACCGGAGGAATCGAAATTGACCAGAATACCCTGTACCCGCTGCTGAGACGACTTGAGGAGCAGAATATCCTGACCAGTGACTGGTCCGTTGAGGGCAGCAGGCCACGGAAGTATTATTCAATCAGTGATGAGGGCACGGAACTGCTTGCAAGGTTGTCAGAGGAATGGAACAGAATATCAAAATCTGTCAGCGAGATGCTGGCATAAAAACGGAGGAATTGAAATGGAATTAATAGAAAGATATGTTTATGCAGTAGTAAAATGGCTGCCGAAGAAGAAGCGAAATGACATAGGGCGGGAACTTGAATCCTCAATATACGATGCCCTGGAGTCAAGGTTCGGTGAGAAGACAGAGTATACCGAAGAGGAAATCTCTGAAATATTGTCCGAAATGGGTTCACCGTGGAAAGCGGCTGCCGGATATACCTGGATGAGTGACAGACTGATCAGCCCCGAGTTACTTCAGATATACTTCCCACTGACCCTCATAATCTGCGGTGCAGTAACCCTGGGACTTACCATAAGTTTCCTTGTGGGCATCTTTATACCTGGCATGACCTTCGGCAGGTTCATCCTCAGATTCCTTGAGCTGATACCAAGCATACTGGTTTCAGTTGCAACCATCGTCGGTTTCACTACAATAATATTTGCCTTGATAGAGCACAGCATACCGGGATACAAGATAAAGCCGCAGCTCGAAAAACAAAGACGTCAGGCAGCGGAAAAATCGACCTGGAAACCATCGGATCTTCCTGCTGTTCCCAAGGGAAAACAAAAGGTTGCCCTTTGGGAACCCATCCTCGGTATATGCTTTACAATAGTATTTGTGGTACTGTTCAATATGTTTCCTGACAAGCTGGGCATTTACTATACACAGCAATGGGGCTCAGGATGGAACTTCGTCCCCATCTTCTCAGAAAGCGCATTAAGGACGTATCTGCCATACTGGAACATCCTGTGGGGATTGTCTGTGATACTGAACATCCTGCTCATCGTGAAACTGAGGTGGACCCTTTCATTGAGACTGTTCGACATTGTCATTGCCTTCATGCAGATAGCAGTCATAGGGGCAATGATAAAAGGCCCTGAACTCATTGACATGGAAAAGCTCCTCAGCTACTCAAATGCAGATGTGGCGGAAGCTCTGACGCCTCTGGCTGAACTGTCAAATAACTCCATTGATATACTTTTAATAATTCTGATAGTGGCAATTTCACTGGGAATACTTGGAAAGATCGTGAATATTTTCAAGACAGATATAAACATAAGGATACCGGAAGACAAATAATAATGTCCTTACATAAAAGACCACCCGGTTTGCCGGGTGGTCTTTTTTTAAATCAGTCACCTGTATAGGTTATTATCAGTTCCCCTGACTTGGATGCATACTGTACCGACAGTGCATTCTGGCCCTGTCCGAATGTCCTTGAATCAATTCCCCCTGATTGTGCACTTATAACAACTTCAAATCCTGCATCTTCAATTTCTGACACATAATCAGCAAAATCCTTGTCACTGACATCTTCCATGGATATGGTTACATTGGTTTTCCCACCGATCGTTATTGCCGTGGAATTTACGACTTTGCCATCCTTCATTTCGGGAACACTTGCCGGCATTTCATCAGGCCATTCATTGTCCGTTGAAATCTCCCCGCCGCTCAGTTTCTCAGCAAGTCCCTCTCCCAGATCCTGTGCCAGGTCTTCCCCGGCATTGCCTCCGCAGCCTGCAGCAATGGCAACTATCATGAATGCCATTACCAGTACCGCCATTACCTTTGTACTTTTTCTTTTCATTTTACTCCCCTTTCGTATCACTTCATTACCATTTTTATTGCTCCTGCAGCGTCCTTTGCAGGAAGAATCTCAATTTCTGTTGCCGCCTGTGATGCAGCCTTTGCATTTTCCACAGGCACCACGGCATATTCAAATCCCATCTTTTCCGCTTCCTTGATTCTTTTTTCTATACCCGAAACCCCCCGTAACTCCCCGGTCAGTCCTATTTCGCCCATTACAACGGTGGATGAGTCCATGGGTCTCGCCTTGAAACTCGATGCTATTGCGCATGCAAGGGCAAGGTCACATGCAGGTTCCACAACTTTAATTCCTCCGGCAGCATTCATATATATGTCACAATTGTCTATTTTATATCCGATGACCTTTTCCAGAACACCTACAATCATCGTGGACCGCTTCTGGTCGATACCTGTTGCAAGTCTCCTGGGAACAGGCATCGGTGTCGGTCGTACCAGCGCCTGTATTTCAACAAGCATGGGTCTGGTTCCTTCCATTGCAGGAATGATGCTTGACCCGGCTGCGCCCTTGTTTCTTCCTGACAGCAGGAACTCAGATGGATTCTGTACTTCCTCAAGTCCGCTGTTGTTCATCCTGAATACACCTATCTCATTGGTTGAACCGAATCTGTTCTTTACAGAACGCAGAATCCTGAAATTATTGCTTCTGTCCCCTTCAAAATACAGTACTGTATCAACCATATGTTCAAGCACCCTTGGTCCTGCAAGGCTCCCCTCCTTCGTGACATGGCCAACCAGGAATATTGCTATGTCATATTTCTTTGCAATCTCCATGAAGGCAAGGGTCGAGTTCCGTATCTGGGATACACTTCCGGGAACTGACTGCATTCCGGAACTATATACGGTCTGTATGGAGTCAATTACTGCTATTGCAGGTTTTTCCTCCTGAAGGCACGAAACAATGGCATCAAGGTCAGTTTCAGATGCAAGCCTGAGACCATCGGGTTCTACCCCCAGCCTGCCTGCCCTTATGCTGATCTGCCCAAGGCTTTCTTCTCCAGAGACATAAATGATATCCTCAGCTTCTGCATGCTTGCATAGCTGGAGAAGGATTGTTGATTTACCGATGCCCGGATCCCCACCCACAAGAACAATCGAGCCTTTTACCAGTCCACCGCCCAGCACCCTGTTCAGTTCTTCTATTCCCGTATTGATTCGAATGGTTGAACCAACCTTTATTTCATCCAGACGGGTAAGGGTGATGGTCCTGCCAGGCTTCTTTACATCGGGTACGGTAAAGTGTTCCGTGAAAGTATTCCACTCGGAACAGGCAGGGCACTTGCCAAGCCACCCGCTGGATTCGTAGCCGCAGTTTTCACATATATAATTGGTTTTGGTCTTAGCCATCACTCACCTTAGACAATCAGCCTCATAAGCATATTCTTCAGAATGTCCGCCCTTATGTAATCAGTATTTTCAGCATTTGAGCTTTTCAATGCCTTGCTTCCTATGGCTGCCTTCATTATCATACCATCCCTGGGTGTTATCAGCATATAATCTACGAAATTGTTTATGTGTGCAGCAGCTGCATGTTCTGATATGCTGTCCCCTATTGATAATATCAGGTGCATGAATCTATTGTAAGGTTTTGACACGGCAATTTGTTTTATTTTTATATGTCCCCCTCCGCCTCTTCTGCTTTCCACAAAGTAGCCGTGCTCGGTGGTGAACCTTGTGCCTATGACATAGTTTATCTGGGAGGGGACACAGTTGAATCTGGATGCAAGGGCATTCCTTTGGATCTCCGCCTCTCCACCGGTTTCATTGATGATATCCTTTATAAAAGTTTCAATGACATCAGTCAGTCTAGCCATTGTGTCCCGCCTTTCCTTTTTGACCTTCTTTGACTATTTATATTATATATACCCTTGCACTGCATTTCAATATAACCTTTTTGAAATCAACACAAAAAGAGCACGGGGTTTCCCCCATGCTCTGATACAGGTATTAA
>Ga0209203_1000361_pt1 | contig 39852 bp, 37 predicted proteins | sample AD_UKC109_MetaG_FD_184423 | JGI IMG/M metagenome (GOLD analysis project Ga0209203, IMG submission 184423) | Active sludge microbial communities of municipal wastewater-treating anaerobic digesters from Hong Kong - AD_UKC109_MetaG (SPAdes)... | ecosystem: Engineered > Bioreactor > Anaerobic >... | reverse complement strand
GGTCTCTTTAGAATTCGGCGCCATATACAATGCATCTTCACAAACTTGAATTGCTTTTTTAAAACTTTGATCAATCTCATTAGTTAGTTTATTTAACCCCTTACGAACTTCCGTTGACATGTTTTCACAATATTGAACATAGTTCTCCGGGTCTGAATCACCGATTTCTAAAGCCTGTTGTAATCTTAAATCACTAATTTCTTTGTATTGAACCACATTTTCATATCCTGAAGTCTCTCCTGTTTGGTTATACTTGGCATTATAAATTGTTGCAGCAAAAGACATTGCTTCATAGTGCCAGGGATTTACCTCTATTTCTTTTTCAATTGCTATAATCGCTTCATCATATTTACTCTCAATATACGCCAGTTTTGCGGACAAGTAATTTGAAATTGAAGATGCGCTTTGGGATTCTTTTAAATATTGAATCGCCTGATTGTAATAAACTTCCCTTTTCTCATTCAAAAACTGTTCCTTTCTTTGAGGATTATCTATTGAGTTGGATTCCTCAAGAGCTTTTTGCCAAAAGTGGGCATAAGTCACTCCTAAAGCCGCTGATAAATCATTGGACCTCCAGCCTTTACTTTCAGCATCCTTTAACAAGTTCAATGCTTTTTCGTAATTTCGCATCGCCAGAAAAGCAGAACCAAGAGCATAACTACTCAGTCCAGTAGCATTGCTATTATCTCTTTCAATTTCTTGACTTAATTCATTGATTTCATTATTAAATTCCTGGTATTCTTGCTTCACTTGATGTTTCGGCATCATATGAGTTCGACGCACTTTTGCTTTAATTTCCTGAGCTTTAGAAAGATGTTTTTCAGCAGCTTGTAATTTAATTGAGGTCAGATAACTCTGATAAAGTCCGTAACTAACCCCGGTAATTAGTGCAACAACTGCTAAAGTCATTAGTGCACTTATAATCGGATATTTCTTTATTTTTTTTACCAACCGATGAATAGTAGTAATTTTTCTGGCACTGACAATATCTCCGTTTAACCACGCACTCAAATCATCAGCTAATTTTTTCACTGATGAATAACGATCCTCTACTTTCTTCTCCAAACACTTGTAGATGATAGATTGTAATTCCGGAGGAATGCTGCGATTTAAAGTAGCGGGTTCAGCGTGAATGGTTTTATAGCTGATTTCTGAAATACTATCGGCCTCAAATGGCATGTGATTTTGCACCAATTTATAAAGCAAAACGCCTAAAGAAAAGACATCGCTCCTGCGATCAATATCATGTGTTAAACCCTTTGCTTGTTCCGGAGATAAATATCCCGGAGTTCCAACCACAACACCGGTCATAGTCAAAGATAAATTTTCTTCTGCGGATGCAATACCAAAGTCAAGTAACTTTACGTTCCTTTCTTTATCGACCAGCAAATTGCTAGGCTTGATATCACGATGAATCACTCCTTTGGAATGAGCATAGTTCAACGCCTCACACACTTGCCTGAATAGAATCACCCTTTGTTCAATATTCAGATTATTCTTTTCAGCAAATGATACTAAATCATCACCATCAACAAACTCCATGACAAACCACGGCAATCCTTGTTTTGTAATCCCTGCATCATAAAGTTTGGCAATATTTGGGTGATTTAAATCACTGAGTATTTGCCTTTCCTGCTGAAATCTTTGTTTTAAAGAGGAATTGGCTAAACCTTGAGGAATAACTTTGAGTGCTGCCTTGGCGTGAATATGACCATCATTCCGCTCAACCAAATAGACATTAGACATCCCTCCTCTACCAATGTGTTTGATAATTTTCCATACACCAAGAACATCCCCGTCATTTAAATCTGATTCATCAGAAATTTCAGATAACAAACCAGTATATCCGGGAATTTCTAAATTATTATCCGAAACTTCAAGCTCATCAGATTGCTCTGAAATCTCAAGTAATTTCAGAACACGATCTTCAATATCTTTATCAGTCGTCACACTCCACCATTGGCATATCATAAAACAAAAATACTATAACAAACATTTACTAACTTCAATATTCAAGAAAATTATTCCGAAATATCCGCAAATACATAGTTAAACAAACGCTAAACAAGGTAAAATACGCACCGAAAAAATTTATGAAATTTGGGGAAAATAACAATGAAACAAAAGTTAAATCCACTTGATCTTTTTGATGTTCGCTCTGAATTAAGCGAAGATGAAATCATGGTTCAGGACAGCGTCGGTCGCTGGGTTGATGAAAGAGTATTACCAATTATTGGTGATGCTTTTGACAGACATGAATTTCCAATGGATTTAATTCCTGAAATGGCGGACTTAGGGCTTTTCGGCAGTACTATTGATGGATACGATTGTGCAGGACTGAGTTACACCAGTTATGGTTTAATTTGTCAGGAACTGGAACGCGGTGACTCTGGCTTACGCAGTTTCGCATCGGTACAAAGTTCATTGTGCATGTTTCCCATCTATGAATTTGGTAGCGAAGAACAAAAACAAAAGTGGCTTCCGCCAATGGCACGAGGTGAAGTTATTGGTTGTTTCGGTTTAACAGAATCACATGGTGGTTCTGATCCTTTATCGATGAAAACACATGCCAAAAAAGATGGTGATGATTGGATTCTTAATGGTTCAAAAATGTGGATTACCAACGGCTCAATTGCCAATATTGCCGTAGTTTGGGCTATGACAGACGACGGTGTTCAAGGGTTTATTGTTGAAAAAGGCATGAAAGGTTTTTCAACAGAATTGATTAAACGCAAAATGTCATTGCGTGCATCCGTCACTTCAGCCTTATTTTTCGATGATGTCAGAGTTCCCGACTCCAATCGTTTACCAAAAATTAAAGGTTTAAAAGGACCTTTAACTTGCCTGTCAAACGCCAGATACGGAATTTCTTGGGGGCCGATTGGCTCTGCACAAGCTTGTTTACAAGAAGTTCTGAGTTATACCGAGGACAGAGTTCTGTTTGGCAGAGCCTTAAACGAAAACCAAATCGTACAATTACGTTTAGGTGAAATGGCGAGAAAAATCACGACCGCACAACTTTTAGCACTCCGATTAGGGCGTTTAAAAGACCAAGGTTTACTCCAACCAACACAAATATCAATCGCGAAATGGAACAATGTTCGTATGGCAATAGATATCGCCAGAGATTGTCGTGATTTATTAGGCGGAGCCGGAATCACGACTGAGCACACTGCTATAAGACACGCTTTAAATCTGGAAAGTGTAATCACTTATGAGGGAACGGAAACAGTCCATCAGCTGGTTGTCGGACGTGAACTTACCGGCAAAAATGCTTTTTAAGCATTAAAGAACAAAGCGACTATAAATTAAGGATTTTTTTTGCTACAATTTTGAAGTTCTGTTGAATTGTGCAATTGAATGAATCAACACATCTGTGCTTTCAGGTGTGAGTTTGTGAAAATTAGAGGAAAAGAGGAAATCCAGATGCCTGAATTGACGGTATTATTTGCCGATATCGCTCAAAGCACGTCGTTATTCGAAAAATATGGCGATGACAAAGCACGTTCAACGATTTCTGTTGTTCTCGATAACCTTGTTAATGTTGCTGAAAAATTTCAGGGAAAGCTGATCAAAACGATTGGCGATGAAATCATGTGTACTTTTCCATCGCCAAAGTTTGCTATTAAAGCGGCTATTGGCATGCAGGAAAAGACCCGTGAAGGATTTATCATAGGAGATCATTCCATTGGCATTCGGATTGGTTTTCACCACGGAGCCGTGATTGAAGAAAATGGTGATGTTTACGGTGATACTGTCAATGTTGCCGCAAGAATGTCCAGTCTCGCAAAGAAAGGACAAATCATTACCAATGCTATGACATTTGATGATTCTTCATTAAATTCAGCAATAAATCATCGCCATTTAGGCAAAACAAAAATCAAAGGCAAACTTCTTGCTGTTCGTATTATTGAAATCTTCTGGAAAAAAGATGATACACAGGTCACTCGTATTTCTTCAGCAATAGACTTGAAACTTCCCGAAGCTGCCTACACTATGTCAATGTCGATTAACGGCAGACAAATTAAAATGACGGAAAAATCACCGAATAAAATTATCGGACGTGGCGAAGAATGCGATATTCAGATTCTGGCTCCAATGGCATCACGTTCGCATGCTGAAATCGAGTTTTCCGATGGCAATTTTAAAATTGCCGATCACAGCACTAACGGCACATGGATTGAAATGGGTGGTAATTCATTGAGATTACACAGAGACAAAACAGTGCTTGTCGGTTCTGGCAGAATTGCACTTGGAAGTGCCGATTTTTCAGATTTATCCATGATTATTGAGTTCAAAGTATGAAAGACTTTATCAAAAGCCTCAGTGGCTTCTTACTATTAACCTTTTCGGTTCTTTATATAGGAATTAGAGTCATATAATGGCAGCAAGATACAGAGAAACCCATATTCAGAGCAACAAAAGTAATAGCGCTTGGTTGTTATATCTTTACTCACTGCCTTATTTATTCAGCATTCTTTCCAAACTGATCAATGGTGAGCTTATCAATTTGGTACTGACTTCGGCTGTATTTGTTGCAATTGTTGTAGCAGCCACTTGGATGAGTACCGGTTTAAAGAACAGAAGTTTGTATCTATCACAAAAATTTGCCAACTCCAAACCGTTTCCGATGATGTTTTTATCATCGCTTGTTCTTGGAGCTGCCAGTTTTGTAGCATCTTGGCTTTTAGCCGAGTTTAATTTATTTGCTGCAATTGGCTTCGGAGCTGCTGCAACGGTTGGCTGTTGGCTTTGGTATGGTCTGGATCCAATCAAATCCAAGCACATTGGCTTTAATGATATCAACGACTCTGAGAAAGCCTTAGAAATATTACAAGAAAGTGAGGCTTTGGTTTTAAGTATCGAGAAATCTGCTAAGAATATCAAAAATCGTGAAATGAATTTTTCTCTGGAGAAAATTACTGCTTTAGCTCGGGATGTGCTGAATGTTTTGTATGAAAACCCGGGGAAAATTACGAAAGCCAGAAGATTTCTCAATACCTATCTAACAGGTGCAGAAAGCGTTGTTGAACGATATTCTTCTGCAAACAAAGACGATTCGTATAAGAAATTGGATGAAAACTTCAAAGAAGTATTAGGGAATATCGAAAATGTCTTTGCAGAGCAATACGAGAAACTCATTTCCAGTGACGTATTTGATTTAGATGTCGATATCGAAGTTCTCAATACATTACTGAAAAAACAAGGAATCAATTAACCATTGAGGAAAGATTATGACTGATACCAAAACAAAAACTCAAGAGGAAATCACTCTATTGAATGACGAAATTGTACCGGGTGTAAAAAACGAATTAGCTCCATACAATCAAGCTGATGATAGTGAAAAACAAGAAATCGATAAATTGATTGCAGAAATCAATATGAAGGATAGTAACTCCATCATATTTTTTGGCTCAAAAGCACAAGAGAGTGTCACTGAAATCTCTGATAAAATGCTCGAAGGTGTCAGAAACAAGGATTTAGGCGGTTCAGGAGCAGCTTTAAACGAAATGGTTGCTACAATCCGAGGTTTTGATGTTGATGAATTAGATCCAAACAAGAAACCGGGATTTTTTGCCCGTTTGTTTGGAAAAATGAAACCTCTGGCAAAGTTTCTGCAAAAATATGAAACTGTCAAAAAGCAGATTGATTCCATTACTAACAAACTGGAAGACCATAAAGTCACTCTCTTAAAAGACATCACCAGTTTAGACCGTCTCTATACTGCCAATCTGGAATACTTTCACACTCTGGAAAATTACATTCAGGCAGGCGAAGAAAAAATTCGTCAGGTTGATGAAGAATTATTACCGGCACTTCAACAAGAAGCTGAGTCATCAGAAGACATGCTTAAAGCTCAGGAACTCAGAGATTTGAAAAGTGCCAGAGATGACCTCGAACGCCGTGTTCATGATTTACGTCTGACTCGTCAGGTTACGTTGCAAAGTTTACCAAGTATTCGTTTAATTCAGGAAAATGACAAAGGTTTAATTAATAAAATCAATTCAACCATTGCCAACACTATTCCTTTATGGCGACAACAATTGGCTCAAACGGTCACCATCTGGAGAAGCGGTGCTGCTGCTAAAACAATTAAAGATGCTTCAGATTTAACCAACGAATTGCTTAAAGACAATGCTGAAAATCTGAAAATTGCCAACAAACAAGTTCGCGAGCAACTGGAAAGAGGTATTTTCGACCTAGAAGTGATTAAACAAGCAAACAACACTCTAATCGAAACCATCGAAGACAGTATCCGAATTTCTGCCGAAGGCAAAGCCATGCGTAAAAACGCCATTGCTGAACTGGAAGAAAGTGAAAACAAACTCAAAGAAGCTCTGGTTAGCAACAAAGTGAAAGCCGAAGCACAGACTGAAGAATAATTTTTTTCAGCGCTCTGTAAGCAGTCCAAAACACCATTCTTATCATTGAATGGTGTTTTTTTTATCAAAAAAAATTATGAAGTTGCAGGTTTATTTAGGACTTTTAGAACGACAAGTCATTGGCATAGCATAATTACTTCCCTTAAAAACAGCAACATTGTCCGTTTTGTCAATTGCAATAAAGAAGTCTTCATTGTTGGAAGCAGAGTTAGAAAACTCCAATTCCTTAGCAAACACAACAATCAAATTTTCGTGCTCAGTGATATTCACTGTTCCTTGCCAAACTCCTGAATACATGCCAACAGAAATTTCACCATTTTCTGTATTCAAATAAACATCTAAAGGCGTGAATGAATCACTTGAACGACATTCGCTGCTATCGCATTGAATCTCGAGTTGCTCATTTCTGCAATTCCATACAGCTGAAACTGCAATTATGGGAAAATGTAGAGCTATTAACATTAGTATCTTTTTCATCATTTCACTCAACTGGTTGTGTCACATTAAAAAAAAGCCTCAAATTGAGGCTTTATAGATTTTATTTGCAATTCTCAGAACGGTATATCATCATCAAAATCATCAAATGATGGGCCATTATTATCGTGGTGCATATTCGGTGGCGATGATGGTGGTTGCGATGCAAATGGGGCTTGTGAGCCTCCACCTTGGCGCGCACCCAGCATTTGTAATTCGTTTGCAATGATCTCTGTTGTGTATCTGTCTTGGTTATTTTGATCTTGCCATTTGCGAGTTTGCAATTTACCTTCAATGTAAACTTGTGAGCCTTTTTTTAGATATTCACCGGCAATTTCTGCCAAACGGCCAAAGAAAACCACTCGATGCCATTCAGTTTTGGTGACATCTTCATTGGTGTTTTTATCTTTCCAGATTTCGGATGTCGCTACCGAAATATTGGTAACGGCACTGCCTGATGTGGTGTATCGAACTTCAGGGTCTTGTCCCAGGTTTCCTACGATGATTACTTTATTTATACCTCTTGCCATCTTCCGTACCTCCTATATATTTTACTGCCGAGTCGATGTTTAATTTTTTGAAATTAAATTAAGTGAACAAAATTATACTCTAAAACTTCAGAGTGTGAATAATTTTTTGTATTCAACCGATATTTTTAAAAATACCAAGAAGAATTGACACAAAATAAATTTTAGGTAACATATTGCGCAATATATTACTTAAATACTATTATTGTGATAGAAAGCGACTTAAAGAGACCTGAAAATTTCAGCAAATCGTTTATTGGCAAGCAGGCTGAAGATTTGGGAAATTTGATACGAGAACAAATCAAGCCGGTTTATGAAATGATAGGCATTATTGTTCCTGTGAAGTCATGTTCGATTATTCACAGTTTAAAGAAACTAACCAATGCTTCGCTTGCTGATCTGGCAAAATCACTCAACCAGTCTCACCAACTCATCAAACAAAAACTTCCCAAGTTGAAAATTTTAGGATTGATTGATGATACCGATGACCCAAATGATAAACGCCGAACACTCTATTTTTTAACTGATAAAGGTAAACAGCAAGCAAAATTACTGGAACAAAACTCCATGTCAGAGGTTTACCAAAATCTATCAAAAGAAGTGAATGCCAATATTTACGAAGTTCTGACACAAACGATTAATAGTTTGAAACAAAAAAATTTATACATAAGATTTATCGAGAATAAAAAATGACACGAATCGACAAAAGCAGAAAAATCAAGGCACCAACAGGTACAAACCTAAATGCCAAATCATGGCTAACCGAAGCACCTTTGCGTATGCTGATGAACAATCTGGATGCTGAAGTTGCTGAAAGACCCGAAGAACTGGTGGTTTACGGAGGTATCGGCAGAGCGGCCAGAAACTGGGAATGTTATGATAAGATTGTGGAAACTTTAAAAACTCTGGAAGATGATCAAACTCTGTTGGTTCAATCGGGTAAACCGGTTGGCGTTTTTCAAACCCACAAAGATGCTCCCCGAGTCCTCATTGCCAATTCCAATCTGGTTCCGGCTTGGGCGAACTGGAAACACTTTAATGAGTTGGATAAAAAAGGTTTAATGATGTATGGCCAAATGACGGCCGGTTCATGGATTTATATCGGCTCTCAGGGAATCGTTCAGGGAACTTATGAAACCTTCGTGGAAGCAGGAAGACAACATTTTGGCGGCAATACCAAAGGCAAGTGGATTTTAACCGGAGGACTCGGAGGCATGGGAGGCGCTCAACCTTTGGCAGCCACCATGGCCGGATACTCTATGATTGCTGTAGAATGTGATGAAACCCGAATTGACTTCCGCATGAAGACTCGTTATGTGGACAAAAAAGCCTATACGGTCGATGAAGCCATGCAAATGCTAAATGAAGCACTGGAAAAAGGCGAAGCGATTTCTATTGGATTGCTGGGAAATGCCGCTGATATATTTCCTGAACTTCATAAAAGAGGAATCAAACCCGACTTGGTCACCGATCAAACCTCTGCACATGATCCAATAAACGGTTATTTACCACAAAGCTGGACAGTCGAACAATGGCGTAAACAAGCACAGGAAAATCCGGATTTGGTAGCACAGGAAGCACGCAAATCTATGGCTGTACAAGTGCAAGCGATGCTTGATTTTTATCATGATGGCATTCCAACAGTGGATTATGGCAACAACATTCGTCAGGAAGCCTTTGATGAGGGTGTCAAAAACGCTTTTGATTTCCCAGGTTTTGTTCCTGCATATATTCGCCCCCTATTCTGTCGTGGTGTCGGACCATTCCGTTGGGCTGCTCTATCGGGTGACCCCGAAGACATCTACAAAACCGATGAAAAAGTGAAAGAAATCATTACCGATGACCCGCATTTGCATAACTGGCTAGATATGGCAAGACAACGCATCAGCTTTCAAGGATTACCGGCACGAATCTGTTGGGTCGGTTTAGGCTTAAGGCACAAACTCGGATTGGCATTTAATGAAATGGTACGCAATGGCGAACTCAAAGCTCCAGTGGTTATCGGAAGAGATCATTTGGACTCAGGCTCAGTCGCTTCACCAAACCGTGAAACCGAAAGCATGATAGACGGCTCAGATGCCGTATCTGACTGGCCTTTGCTCAATGCCATGCTCAATGTTGCCGGAGGAGCGACATGGGTTTCCTTACATCACGGCGGCGGTGTCGGCATGGGATACTCTCAGCATTCCGGTGTGGTCATCTGTTGTGATGGCACACTCGAGGCTGATGAAAGAATTGCAAGAGTCCTTTGGAACGACCCCGCCACCGGCGTCATGCGTCATGCCGATGCCGGATATCAGATCGCCAAGGAATGTGCTAAAGAAAACGGCTTGAATTTGCCGATGGTTGATTGAAGATAAAAAGCAAAGAACGCGAATTAGACACAGAGCTACGCAAAGGATTTATTAAATGAGAAAGAACAGAAGATTAAATAAAAGGAGTAGAGTCACAGATGTTTACTATTTGCTTGAGAAAAATCTGAACCAAAACTGGATTGCTTGTATTTTATCCGGATTGGTTTTTATTCCACATATGTTTTTTGGAATCAAATCAGGATTCACATTTATAAGTGGAATCATTACATTTTTTACAGGACTAATTTTTGTCCAATCAATCAGAGCGATAATCAGATTAAATTATTTAAAAAAAATGTTATTATCTAACCCACATAGTGTAACCGAGAAGCAAATAAATTCTGCTCCAAATATCAAATCATTTTTTTGGATACCATAAAAAATTATGAACTCTATGTAACTCTGTGATTCTCCGTGAATCTCTGTGTTACTTGATATACTAGATTCCCGCCTGCGCGGGAATGACGGAATAAATTAATAGATTCCTGCATACGCAGGAATGATGAATATTTAACAAAAATAACAGAAGTTATTGATATGAAAAAAATAAAACTTACAAAACAAGGCTTAACTCTTGCGGATTTACGCCATATCTGGGAGAACCCGATTCAGTTTTCTATTGACGATGAGTTGATGGAAGGAATTATGGCTTCTCGGAAAACGGTGACTGATATTGCTGATTCGGATCAGACTGTTTATGGTGTGAATACCGGATTTGGCTTACTGGCAAGTAAAAAAATAGCCAGACATGATTTGGATACTTTGCAAAGAAATCTGGTGATTTCTCATGCTACAGGTGTCGGTAATGCCATTGACAAGGATACAACCCGTTTGATTATGACTTTAAAATCTGTCAGTTTGGCACAAGGATTTTCCGGAATTCATCCCAATACCATCAATTTGCTGATGGATATGATTAATCATGAAATTTATCCAGTCATTCCAGAAAAAGGTTCGGTGGGAGCATCTGGTGATTTAGCTCCATTGGCTCACATGAGTTTAACCATGATAGGATTGGGTAAAGCATGGTATCAGGGAGAAGTGATTGATTCTTCACTGGCTTTACAAAAAGCGGGTCTGAATCCCATCAAACTGGGACCGAAAGAAGGGTTAGCTCTTTTAAACGGTACACAGGTTTCCACCGGATTGGCATTGAAAGGTTTGTTTTTAACTGAAAACAGTTTTAATGCCGCCGTGTTAGCTGGTGCTTTGTCGGTGGATGCTGCCAAAGGCTCTCTCAGCCCGTTTGATCAGAGAATTCATCAGGCACGTGGACAAATCGGGCAAATGAAGTTGGCAAAAGCCTATTGTGGTTTGTTACGAGACAGTGAAATTCTGAAATCACATGAAGATTGCGGACGCGTTCAGGACCCTTATTGCTTACGCTGCCAGCCGCAGGTGATGGGAGCAATTTGGGATTCGATTCAATATGCAGCCAGCCGATTATTGATTGAAGCCAATGCGGCAACCGATAATCCTTTGATTTTTTCAAAAGAGGGCGATGTGCTTTCCGGTGGAAATTTTCATGCTGAGCCAGTTGGGTTGGTTGCTGATTTTATTGCCATTGGTCTTGCTGATATGGGTAATATGTCCGAACGTCGAATCGCTATGTTGATTGATCCAAATATGTCCCGATTGCCAGCCTTTCTGGTCCCTGATTCGGGAGTGAATTCCGGATTTATGATTGCGCATGTGACTGCAGCTGCTTTGGCATCAGAGAATAAAACTTTAGTTCATCCGTCTAGTTCTGATACCATTCCAACTTCAGCCAATCAGGAAGACCATGTTTCCATGGCAACTTTTGCGGCTCGCAGACTCACGGATATGTCAGAAAATACCGCCACCATTGTTGCTATTGAAATCATGGCAGCTTGTCAGAGTATTGATTTTCATGAGAATCTGAAAACCTCACCTCAACTTTATTCGGTTTATCAACAAGTTCGTGAAAAAGTAGCGTTTCTGGATAAAGATCGTTTGATGACCGATGATTTGCATTGCTTACGCAATATGGTTCTCGGGGGTGAGTTTAATCGTCATTTATCGGGTTTGTGTCCAAGTTTCTAAATAGAAAAGAGGTGGAAAAATCCACCTCTTTTAATTCTGTGTATAAAGTCTATACTCTTGGATTAAAATCAAACTGTTTTGCCAGTTCCTGCCATTGTTTTTCCGCTTTGGAATTATCCGGTGGATTGACAATTTTAATAACTGTATAAAGATCACCAGCTCCATCAGCAGCCGGCAGACCTTTTCCAGTCAGACGCATTTTTTTACCGTTTTGCATATTTTTTGGAATATTTAAACCAACCGAACCGGCAGGAGTTTCGACATTTACTTTTGCTCCGAGTGCAGCTTCCCAAGGCGTCACCGGCAAGTCCATGTAAACATCTTTGCCTTTGAGTTCGTATTTGGAATGAGCATCCAGCTCAATTTTTAACAACAAATCACCCGGCGGACCACCATTCAATCCCGGCTCACCTTTATCTTTTAGCCTGATACTTTTACCCGGCTCAATTCCTTTGGGAATCTTGACATTCAGGCGTTTTTCAACCATATAGGTTTGTCCGGAGGAGTGTTGTTCCGGCTGTTTAATAACAAATGTACGATTCACGCCTGTGTACAAATCCTGCAAAGGAACCTGAATGGTTTGCTTGATATTTTGGCCTTTGCGTTGAAAATGTTGCTGTCCGCCAAAACCTTCGAAACCGGAATGCGAGGAACGCCCTGCTCTTCCTCCAAAAATCGATTCAAAGAAATCGGCAAAATCAGCACCTCCACCAAAACCGCCTTGTCCTCCAAAGCCTTGCTGTCCGGCTTTCCAGTTCGATCCTAATTGATCATAGGCAGCCCGATTTTCATCGCTTTTAAGCACTTCATAGGCTTCATTGACTTCTTTGAACTTATCTTCAGCATTGGGTTCTTTGCTGACATCAGGGTGATATTTTCTCGCCAAACGCTTATAAGCCTTTTTGATTTCGGCTTTATCAGCTTTGCGGTCAACACCTAAAATTTTGTAATAATCTTTATATTCCATCGAATATTTTTAAATTTAAACTTCGATATAAATGGTGATTTTTTGGTTAAATTTCAAGGCTGTGATGTCCTTCTAAATTCCGGCTTTACTGAGGATATCAATGATTTGTCTGATGATTCCCGAAGCCATTGGATGCTCGTTGACAAACTCATACTCTTTCTCAACAATCGCATCGTAAATATCTCTTTCATGAACATCATCGGCACTAAGCATTTGATGAATATTGGCATCAATTTCATCAATTTGCTGTTGGGTTTGCTCATCAACCTCAGATGTATTTTTTAACTCTTCCTGCAATTGTTGCAACAGTTCTTTTACTTTTTCCAAACTCATAAATCACCAAATATTTCATTAAATATTAAATTCTTACTTTTCTAAACGGATATATCATCAAAAATAACAGCGGCAAGGAAAATATCGAAAACACACTCAAACGAAACCACTGAGGACTCAATACACTTCGACCAAATAAATCTCCTGAAAGATGTTCCGTGTAAAAATCATAAAGGACAACAGCTCCAAACCCCATAAGCGAGAGGCATACAAGTAAAGCGAACCATTTCTCTATTTTACCCTTTGTAAAACGAGCCAGTAAAAATGTAGTTATCAATAACAATAGCAGGGATAATAAAGCACTTATGCTAACGATATTCACATTCGGGCTCCATGAAAACAAATTTTGCGAGAGTATCAGTATCATGGTAGCATAAAAAAGACCTAACCCGACCAGTGACCACAAAATACAGATAATAATCGCTCGTTTGTGCATTTTTTCAGCCTGGAGGCCAGGTCATTTGACGACCGGCCAGAAAATGTAAGTGAATGTGAAAAACTGTCTGTTGGCCATTTTCGTTACAATTCATTATCACTCTGTAACCATTTTCATCCTCACCAATTTGTTTGGCATAGTCACGAGCTGCCAGATACAAATCGCCAACAATATGTTTTTGTTCATCCGTTAAATCGTTAATGGTTGGTATTCTTGTTTTGGGTATAAAAAGCACATGAATCGGTGCTTGCGGATTGATATCTTTGAAACCCAACACGCTATCATTTTCAAATACAATTTCTGTGGGAATTTCACGATTGATGATTTTGTCGAATATAGTTTCTGTTGTCATAAGGTTTCTCTACTCCCGAATGCATGAGCAATGGTACTTGCGTCCACATATTCCAACTCACCACCCAATGGCACACCATGTGCTAACCCGGTGGCTTTGATTTCTGCTTTGGCACACATTTGTGCAATGTATTGAGATGTCGTTTGTCCTTCTAAAGTCGAACTGGTTGCCAAAATAACTTCTTTTATCGGTTCATTGGATAATATATCTACCAATTTCGGGAAACCCAATTCATTCGGTCCCAAGCCATCCAGCGGGCTGAGTTTTCCGTGCAACACGAAGTATGTTCCGGAATAATCAGTCGATTGCTCAATCTGCATTAAATCTGCCGGAGTTTCCACAACACAAAGTTGTTCAGCATTACGTTTACCACTGGAACATATACGACAAAGCTCGTTTTCGGTTAAGGTTCTGCATCTTTTACATTCGCCGATATTCTCACAAGCTTGTTTGAGAATTTCTGCCAGTTTTAATGCTCCTTCTTTATTTTTTTGTAATAAATTAAAACAGATTCTCTGAGCGGATTTGGGACCAACTCCGGGAAGAATCTGAAAAGCATTCATTAATTGAGAAAGCAAAGACATCTATTTAACTTTAAAAAGGCATTTTAAAGCCGGGAGGAAGTTGCATTCCGCCCATCATGTCTGCCATTGAGTTTTGCTGTTCTTGAACAATTTTGTTTTGTGCATCATTAAATGCGGCAACAATTAAATCTTCCATCATTTCCATATCGCCATCGAGCATGTCATAGTCAATTTCTATCCCCTTGACCTGACTTTTACCATTCATGGTAATTTTAACAATTCCCGCTCCGGCTTGTCCGACAACGGTTTTGTTTGCCATTTCTTCCTGTTGTTTTTGCATTTGCTCCTGCATTTTCTGAGCCTGTTGCATGAGATTTCCGAGTTGTCCTTTCATTGTTTTTTACACCTCTAAAAAGTTTTTACCTTGTTTAATCTGAATCACTTCCGCATCAAAATTTTCCTGCATGTGTTTAACAAAAGGGTTGTTTTCAACCTCGCTAATCACATTTTGTACGTTCTTTTCTTCTTTTTTGATTTCGACCTTGGCAATGGTATCAAATGATTCGGTACTTTGCTGTATTTTAACGCCGATGCCATCAACTGAAATTGCCGTAATTGCATCTTTTAAATCGTTTACGGCTTTATTGCTCATTAAATTATGGGCAACTTCCTCAATCATCAATATCAATGTGTTGTTATGTGATGAAATTTTTGCATTTCTGGCCAGTTCTCTGGTCATTCCTTTAATTGGTAAATTTGAGAGTATTTCTGCCCAATTGTCATTGTTGAAATCTGTCAAAGTATATTTTCCAAGATTTTCAGATATTTGATTATCTTCTGAGTGAACTTCAGATTGATTTGATGGAATTGTGGAAGAACCAGTCTCTACTTTTGTTGGATTGGTTGAATTTGACTCAATAGCTCGTTTTTTTTTTGCTGTGCCGGAATCCGGAGAACCAATTTTAAAAGCAAACATGCGGATAATCGTCATCTCGAACCCGGTTTTACTATCCGGCGCCAGTCTGATTAGATCCTGTCCTTTACTGGCAATTTCATAAAACAGTTGTATTTGTTCCGGGTTGGATTTTGACAACAAAGTTTGCAGAATATTTTTATCGAATCTTGAGTTTTCAACATACGAGTTCAAAATTTGTACCAGTGACAATTCATGCAATAATGATGCCATGTCGTGCAAAAAGCGTGAATAATCCGGCGAAAACTCATGCAATTGCTTGAGTTTGTCAGACACCATGTTTTGATCGTCATCAATTACGCATTCAAGCAATTCAACCACACTATTCTGGTGGATTGTACCAAGCATCAGCTGCACATCCTTGTCGGTTATCTGCCCGGCTCCAAATGCTAAAGCCTGATCCAGCAAGCTCAAACCATCACGCATAGAACCGTCAGCCGCTCTGGCAATCTGTTCCAAAGCCGGTTTTTCATACGAGATATTTTGCAAATCCAATAGCTTGGCTAAGTGATTGCTGATTTGAGACAAATTCAGACGCTTTAAATTAAATTGTAAACATCTTGATAAAACCGTCACCGGAAGTTTTTCAGGTTCGGTTGTTGCCAATAAAAATTTGACATGTTCAGGCGGCTCTTCGAGCGTTTTCAGCAAAGCATTAAAACTGCTTCGTGAAAACATGTGAACCTCATCAATCAGATAGATTTTGTAACGTCCGTAAGTTGGCGCATACTGAACATTCTCCAGAAGTTCCCGAGTGTCATCAACACCGGTTCTCGAAGCAGCATCGACTTCAATCAAATCTACAAATTTGCCCTCGTTGATTTCACGGCAGGCAGTACAAACTCCACAAGGTGAACCCGTCACACCTTTTTCACAATTGAGGGCTTTTGCAAGAATTCGGGCAATTGTGGTTTTTCCAACTCCTCGGGTTCCTGTGAATAAAAAAGCATGATGCAGACGATTATGCTCTAAACCATTAATCAACGCTTGAGCCACATGCTCTTGTCCGACCAGTTCGCTAAAGTCTTTGGGTCTGAATTGTCTTGCTAATACCTGATAGCTCATAAGAAGTTTATTCGCTTAGAAGTTTTTGCAATTTTTGCTGATCTGTATATTGCACATATTTTGTCAGAGCCTGAACAGTTTCCTGATTATTCATCAGCTCTTGCATAGCAACTTGACCAACGAGTTCAAATGATTTTTCAATTGCCTGAGGGTTGACTTTTATAGCTGCTTTCAATTGTTCAGGACAATTTTCTGTTAACAATCGTGTTATCAATTCTCCAACAAATCGATCACTGCCGTCAATGTCTTCTTCAGTGGCATTCGCATAAGGTTTTATGTCCGGATGACTGGACATGGATAAAAAAATCCATTTCGCCAGCATCTTTCGCTCTTTTCCATTTAAGGAATCAACCAAACAACCTGCCAAAGCGTCAGTTTCAGGCTGTGCTGAATAACTATAACTTGTTACGTTTAAGGTAAAAAACAAAACTGAAATTTTTATGATGTGTTTCATATCCTATATCCTGATTTTTTGACTGACATCATACCACAAACAATTTTAGCTTTTAATAAATTTTAAGAATTTAAAAATGCCTGTTAATCGCTAATTAGTTTTATCAAGAAGCCATACTCTTCGGCAACTTCTTTATATTGTTGATAACGACCTGAAGTGCCTCCGTGACCGGCATCCATATTAGTCCTTAGCAACAAGAGATTATTGTTGGTTTTCATATCTCTTAACTTAGCAACCCACTTTGCCGGTTCCCAGTATTGCACTTGTGTATCATTCAAACCAGTTGTTACCAACATATTCGGATAGTTCTGTTTTTTGACATTATCATAAGGAGAATAAGACATCATATAATCGTAAAATTCTTTGATTTTAGGGTTCCCCCACTCGTCAAATTCACCGGTTGTCAGCGGAATATCTTCATCCAGCATTGTAGTAATCACGTCAACAAACGGCACTTGAGCAATAATTCCCTTATAAAGCATACCATCGGTATTTGCAATCACGCCCATAAGCAAACCACCTGCTGAACCACCGACTGCAAAGACATTATTTTTATCGCCGTAATCTTTTTCTAATAAGCCTTTGGTAACGTCAACGAAATCGGTAAAAGTATTTTTCTTTTTCAATAGCTTACCATCTTCGTACCATTGTCTGCCCTTGGCTTGTGATCCCCGAACATGGGCAATGGCATAAATAAAACCACGATTGAGCAATGAAATTCGTGAATAAGAAAAAGTTGGATCGACAGAGCTTCCATACGAACCATAACCATAAACCAATAACGGACGTAAACCTAATGGAATGGCAGACTTTTTATAAACCAAAGAAACAGGAACCATTTCTCCATCTCTGGCTTTGACTAATAGTTTTTCACTATGAAAATCATCCGGATTATATTCTGTTGCAATCTCATCGCGCTTCAAAATTTTTTGCTTCTCGGTTTGCATATCATATTCATAAACCGTAAATGGAATCGTCATTGATGCATAGCTGTAACGAAGCACATCGGTGTTTTGTTGTGGATTATAATCCAGCCACATAGTGTAGGTTTGCTCTTTGGATTGAATCAGCTTTGAACTTCCATCGCTTCTATTAATAACTTTTAGATGAAGAATCCCGTCATTGCGTTGCTCAAGAACAATGTAATTGCTAAAAACATTCAAATCATAAATTAAAGTTTCTTTATCATGTGCTATGACTTCCTGCCACTTTTGTCTGTTGTTTGAATGTTCCAGTGATGTTTTCATCACTCGAAAATTATGTGCTTGCCAGTTTGTCAAAATATAAAACTCATTGTTAAATTCTTCAACTGAATATTCATGATTGCTTTCACGAGGGAGAAATGACATGAATTCTCCATTCGGTTTATTGGCATGCAGATACAATACTTCTGACGAAGTCGTGCTTCCTGCCATAATATACAAATAATTTCTCGAAGTGCTGTTTCCTATTCCCAAATAAAAACTATTGTCCTTTTCTTCATAAACAAGAACATCCTCTTCATTACTAGCTAATTTATGACGATATACTTGATACCCTAGCAAAGTTACCGGATGTTTTTTTATATAAAAGATGGTTTTATTATCCAGAGCCCAAACCACCTCGCCACTGGTGTTCTCAATCTTATCTTTATAAAGCGTTCCGGTATTTAAGTCCTTGAAGTACAAAGTGTATTGCAGGTCTCCTGATGTATCTTCGGAAAATGCCAAAATTTGATGATTCGGTGAAATTTCCTGATAGTTGGAATAGTAATAGGCTTGGTTTTCTGCTCGAAGATTCATATCCAGTATGATTTCTTCTTCGGCTGTCATTTCATGTTTTTTTCTGGCTAAAATTTCGTATTCGTTGCCGGTATCGTATCTAGAATAATACCAATAATCATCAATCTTTGAAGGAACCGTACTTTCTTTATGAGGCAAGCGAGCAATAATTTCGTGATATATATTTTCAATCTCTGTTTTATGTGATGATAATTGAGCATCGGTGTATTTGTTCTCAGCGCTCAAGTAATCCAGCACTTTTTTATCAGCACGGTCATCGTCTCTTAACCACTGGTAATTATCCACTCTGGACTCATTATGGTATTGATGACTATGTTCCACTTTCTCTGCTTGTGGAACGATACTATTGTTAGGTTCAGATAGATTCATAACTGCAACTGAGTGATTTTGAAAAACAATAAAAATTAGAAAATAGACTTTTTTCATAATAAAGGAGAACGCCCAAATTTTAATTTGGCTTGAATAAATACTGCCTGTTTTTTACCGTGAAAAAGAGTTACAATGAGAATTATTCTATTCAACCAACCAGTTTCTAACATGATTAAAAAAACATTAATACTAATTATCCTGATTGTAACATGTAACCCGACTTTTGCCAGGGTGACAATTATTCATAATATCCAAGGTAATACAATTAATAATGGTAAACATGTCAGTTTTCAGGCAATTGCATTTGAGAATGACAAAATTTTGGAAGTGGGAGCCAGTAAAAACTTATTGGAAAAATACCAAGAAGCTGAATTGATTGATGGAAACAATAACTCTATTCTTCCCGGACTTCACGATGCGCACGGGCATGTTCTCGCACTAGGAAACCTTAAGAATGAAGTTGATTTAATGGGTGTAACCTCTCTTGAAGAATCGTTAGAAATCATTCAAAAATTTATTGATGAGCATCCTAATAATTCATGGATTCTTGGACGTGGCTGGAATCAAGCTCTTTGGGAGGAAAACAAATTTCCAACATTCAAAGATTTAGACAAACTCAAAACTGACAAGCCAATCTGGCTGAGACGAGTTGACGGTCATGCCGGCTGGGCAAACTCTAAAGCAATGGAAATTGCGCAAAGCGGGAATCACTTAAAAGATATGCCGGGTGGCGAAATCATCGTTGATGCCAATGGAATCCAAACAGGAATATTTGTAGATACTGCAATGGGTATTATTGGAAAGCATCTTGAAAATGAAAGTCAGGAACAAGTAACAACCATTATTCACGAAGCTCTCAACTATCTTGCCTCACTTGGATTGACTTCAGTTGATGATGCCGGAGTTGACTGGACAGAATATGATTCCTATATCACTCTTTCAGAACAACACAAACTACCAATTCGTGTTAATGTCATGCTCGCATCCGGCTCGTCCGTGCTGGATAAAATGATTGATAATGGTCCGGTTCACAGCAAAGATGATTATTTACAAGTCCATGCTATTAAGTTTATGGGAGATGGCGCATTGGGTTCCAGAGGTGCCGCTATGCTCGAACCTTACAGCGACAGACATGATACTTCGGGTAAGTTAGTGCAATCAAAAGACTTCTTAGAAAGTTTAATTTACAAGTATTCAGATAAAGGTTGGCAAGCCAATATCCATGCCATCGGCGATCGAGCAAACCGTGTTGCCATTGAAGTTTTATCCAATGAAAAAGCCAATACCAAACAAAACAGAAACCGTATCGAACACGCACAAATTATCGCATTTAAAGACTTAAAGAAACTGAAAGAGTTCGACATTATTGCCTCCATGCAACCCACTCATGCGACATCTGATATGAACATGGCAGAAGATCGAGTTGGTCGCGAGAGACTCAGAGGAGCTTATGCGTGGCAAACCCTTTGGAAAAAAGGAGTGATTATCGCATCCGGTTCTGACTTCCCTGTAGAACTTGCCAATCCTTTTTATGGTCTTCATGCAGCAGTCACTCGTCAAGACCGAAACAATCAACCGAAAGATGGTTGGATACCAATTGAAAATCTATCAGTTGCTCAAGCTTTGGCGTCATTCACAATCAATGCCGCTTACGCCAACCGCAGAGATCAGGTTCAAGGAAGTCTTGAATCCGGGAAATACGCTGATTTTATTCTTGTGGACCAAAATATTTTCGAAATTCCCAAACAAGAAATCTGGAAAACAAATGTTTTGCAGACTTGGGTTGGTGGAAAAAAAGTCTATGACAATGGAACTGTAGAATAAATCTATGATTAGAAAAGCACAATACAATATTTGCCTGATTCTATTTCTGACTCTCAGTAGCATCACACTTGCTAAGCCGACAATTATTCATAATATAAAGGGGTATAGCCTCACTCAAGATTCCAAGGTTCAATTTCAAGCCATCGCTTTTGAAAATGATATGATTTTGAAAACCGGAAATTATGAACTACTGACTGAATTATTTCCAGACAGCGAAATCATAGATGGACAAGGCAAGACAATGCTACCTGCTTTACAAGACTCGATGGTGCATTTACAAAGACCGATTCAAGATAAGTTAATGTTGGATTTAAGCCATACAAAATCCAAACAAGAAGTTTTGAATACTATAAAAAAACACGCTAAAGAATATCCGGATGACAAGTGGATAAAAGGATTCGGCTGGGATTACACACAATGGAAGAATAAATCCCTACCCACATCTAAGGATTTGGATGATTTGGAAATTAAAAAAAATATTTATTTGTTGAGTAAAGATTATCGGGTTGTTTGGTTGAACAAATTCGCAATAAACAAAACGCGCATCATGTCTCTTAGAGACAGCCCGTTTGATGGTTTAGTACTTGTGGATGAACAAAAGAAACACACCGGTATCTATGTGGACTCAGCAATCAACTATATTGAAGATAATTTACAACATTATCGACATGAAGATTTCTATGTGTCGTTACTTGCTTCACTGGATAAACTATCATCGAATGGTCTTGGAACAATTGTAGAGTCAGAAATTGAATTTAAACCTCTGAATATTATCAAATCCTTTTTACGACAAAATAAGCTACCAGTTAGAGTCAATTCAAGCATCCTGTATTCAGACCATAAGTTCAAATGGTCAATGAAATACACTCCCTACCATGATGAGCAAATGCATTTTCATGCTCATGATATCAAATACATTCTAAAAGATCGTTTTCAAGCAAAAGGTTACAACCTACCACCTCGTCCAGATAATAATCACAATATCATTGTTAAAATGATTGAAGACAATTTGGAAAATAGTTGGCAAGCATCATTTCAAATTAGCAATGATAAAGAATTAGCTGATGCATTAAATATTTTAAATAATGTTGAAATTGGTGACAGAAATATTCGCAACAAACTGGAATTCTCAAAAACATTCACCACAAAACAATTTCCCAAACAAAAGAACCCTTTGGTTCTAGCTATGCAACCGGAAATGATTTTAAAAACACTCAAGACAAATCAGTCAGGAAAACTTTCAGGATGGCAAAATTTACAAAACAAAAATATCAAACTGGTTGTCGGGTCAAACTATCCCTATTCAGACTCCATCAATCCGTTTGCAGGATTACACAAATTGGTCAATCCTACTCAATCATCAGAAAAGTTATCAAGAGTCCAAGCTCTTTCGCTTTATACGTTGAATTCAGCTTATGCAAACCGACAGGAAAATTATTTGGGCAGCCTTGAAGCTGACAAATTAGCTGACTTTATCCTCATAGATAATGATTACTTTGAAGTCAAATCGTCCGAAATCAAGAACATCAATGTCTTAGAAACATGGGTTGGAGGAAGAAAGGTATTTGATTCATCCGAAGAAACTGACCCTACTCTTGAAAAATAATCTAAAGATACTATATTAATGTTGTCGGTTGCCGATTGGGACTGACAATTAGAAACCTGAACTAAATTTAGTTAGGTATATTATTAAATATTGCTTCACAGGAGAATATTATGAATTTAGATTTAACACCATTATTTCGCACGTCTGTAGGTTTTGACCGCATGGCTCAACTTATGAATCAGGCTCACCGCATGGATCAGGCAAATGCCTCTTATCCACCTTACAATATAGAGAGTCTGGATGAAAATCAATATCAAATCACTTTGGCACTGGCGGGATTCACAGAGAATGATATCGAAATCACCAGTGAACAAAACACCCTTGTCATTCGTGGAAAAGTTCAAAATGATGTTGAACGTAAATTCCTGCACAGAGGAATCGCAACTCGTTCATTTGAAAGAAAATTCCAGTTAGCTGATCATGTCAGAGTGACAACAGCAACGATGGAAAATGGATTGTTGCATGTTCAGTTGGTGAAGGAAATCCCCGAAGCCATGAAACCCAGAACCATTGAAATCAATGGCAACAATAAAGCATTGGAATCAAGCAAACAAACTGACAGTTCAGAGACAAAGGTAAAAGTCGTTAAAAATCACGTTGCTTAATTGGCTAAACCATTAATAATTGAACAAAAAGCCGGTGTTAATTTTACACTGGCTTTTTTATTGATATCTTTTGTGTAAAGTTTGAACTCGATTGATATAGTTCTCAGTCTCTTTATATGGTGGAACTGTATTTCCAAACTTCTTAACAGCTCCCTCACCTGCGTTGTATGCCGCTAAAGACAACTTTAAATTATTGTTGTAAGTATTTAGCAAATGTTTCAGATACGCCACTCCGGCATTAATGTTTTGTTGGGCATTAAAAGGATCATTAACAGAATATATTTTCTGTGTTGAGGGCATTAATTGCATGAGCCCCTGAGCCCCCGCACTGGATTGCGCATCCGCTTTAAAACTAGACTCCGCATGAATCACCGCTTTAATCAATGCTGCGTCAATGGACCATTTTTTGGCTGCTTCAAGAATCTCTTTTTCATATTTACCGATAATAAGAGGAGTTGTTTTCCAATTAACACTATTTTTCCAACTGCATTCCGGGCAACGAATATTAAGTATCTTGTAGTTTTTCACATCCGGTTTTCTGGATGAGTAATGAATCACGCCTTTGCTATCAATGTGTTTATAAACTTTCATTGATTTGGCACTGACAGAACCGGCAACAGATATTAATAAAATTGTTAAAAACATGACTTTCATGGCGATTCATTTTAATAGATATTTCCGCGAATTGAATTTTTATGCTTGAAATATATCTAAATAAACAAGAAAATAAACCGTTTTTGGAATCAAAAATCAATCTATGAACATCTTTAGACACATACTTCCGGCTTGCATCATCATAATAGTTGCAACTCATTCATACGCCAAAAAAGAAGAAGTCGACGAAGTTCAAGAAGTGCAAAAATTATTAGGTAAGGCCTACGAGCTCAACTATGTTGATGCAGCTCCGGTCGAAATCAGCTTCATCGAGAAAAAGATTATTCAGGCAAAAGAATTTAAAGAAAAACGTAAAAAAAGAGACTTTAAACAACTCATAACTGAAATTAAAGCCGATTTGAAAATTGTTAAAAAACGCTATGAAATCAATCAATTACAGAAGAAACTTTCTCAATTAAAACAAAGTAATATTGAATCTCAAAGAGTTCTGGATGACTTACAAGGACAATTACAATGAAATTTAACAGTAACTTGATTTTATTAGTAGCCGCTTTCTTCTTTTCATCAAATTTACAAGCTGGGAAAAAGTCTTCTGAGTTGGATTATGCCAGCCTTGAAAAAGACTATTACAACCTTGTTGATAATCAAACTTATAAGCCTTTTGCCAAAAAAGAAAAACAAATTGCTAAGAGCAGTGTTGAAGACCTCATCAACAATAAGGTCAAACGCAAAGAAAGAGAAATGGCTTTGTACATGGCAAAACACAATATCGCTTATGCCCGACTGATCGCCGAAGAGCAATGGTTACAAAGCCAAATTGAACAAGAAGAAGAAACTGCACATAATCTTGAGGTGGATATTTCTAAAACAGAAGCAGAAATTTCTCGCCATGATGCTGAACTCGCTCGCTTAATGTTAATAGCCCAGCAAGAAGAGGCTAAACGGGCTTACGATCGAGCCAATGAAGCAGAGAAACTGGCTGAACAAAGCCAAAAAGAAGCTGACCTTGCCAAACAACAAACTGAAGCGGCAAAAAGATATGCAGAAGCTCAAGCTGAAGAAGCTGATCTTGCCAAGCAAGAAGCCGAGCTGGCATTGGAGGAGCTGGAGTCTCTTAAACGTAAGCTCAATTCTATTGCCTCCAAACAAACTGACAAAGGATTGGTTATGACGTTAGGGGATTTTGTTTTTGATTCCGGCAAATCATCCATTAAGCAGCAAGCCATTGATAATTTTTCCAAAGTTGTTGAGTTTATAAACACTCATCCGGACAAAAAAGTTCGTATCGAAGGTCATACCGACAGTAGTGGTTCTGCCAAACTCAATTTAAGACTATCACAAGAACGTGCTGAAGCTGTTAAGGCTTTACTCATCAAAAACGGAATCGAAGCCAAACAGCTGGAAGCTGTTGGTATGGGAGAGGATTTTCCGGTTGCTGAAAACACAACTGAAGACGGTAAAGCAAAAAACCGACGCGTAGAAATAATCATTCTGCAATAAGTCAATATAAAATATTTAAGGGGAAATCATGAGAATTGTAAACTCAGTACTTGAGCTGATTGGCAACACGCCAATGCTCAAAGTTCATCAATTGAACACGGGATTATGTGAGTTGTATTTGAAACTGGAAAACCAAAATCCGGGTGGCTCAATCAAAGACCGTATTGGCTTATCCATGATTGAAGCCGCTGAAAAACGGGGTGACATAAAACCCGGCGACACATTAGTTGAAGGAACAGCGGGAAATACCGGAATTGGACTGGCATTGGTTGCAGCACAGAAAGGTTACAAGTTGATTCTGGTGATCCCCGATAAAATGAGCAAGGAAAAAATATTCAACCTCAAAGCTATGGGAGCAGAAATTGTTCTGACTCGATCCGATGTTGCCAAAGGTCATCCACAATATTACCAAGACCTCGCAAAAACCATCGCTGATGAAACTCCAAACGCTTATTTTATCAATCAATTTGGAAACCCTGATAATCCGGCAGCTCATGTTTGCACAACCGGACCGGAACTTATGGAACAAATGGACAACAACATGGATGCCATCGTTTTTGGTGTTGGATCGAGCGGAACCATGTCCGGTTTGACACAATATTTCAAAGAACATGCACCCAATATCGAGATGATTCTCGCAGATCCTGTTGGAAGCATTTTGGCAGAATATATCAATGAAAAGAATCTTTCAGATAAGAGCGGCAGTTGGAAAGTGGAAGGAATTGGTGAAGATTTCCTACCCAGCATTTCTGATTTCTCTTTAGTCACCAAAGCCTATGCTGTATCCGACAAAGAAAGTTTTGAATCAGGACGTGAATTACTCGCAAAAGAAGGAATTTTGGGTGGCTCCTCAACTGGCACCATCATGACAGCAGCTTTAAAATACTGTCGTGAACAAACTGAAAAAAAACGGGTTGTTGCACTCGTACCGGATACCGGCAATAAGTATTTATCAAAAATGTATAATGATTACTGGATGATGGATAATGGATTTATTGAAATTCCACAATACGGAGATTTACGCGACTTAATCACTCGTCCTTATCAGACTAATGATTTAATCGTGATGAGACCTAATGAGACACTCAGCACAGTTTATCAACGCATGAAATTATACGATGTCTCGCAACTGCCGGTGATTGACGGTGATGATATTGTTGGTATCATCGACGAGTCCGATGTCATGATGTACGTCTATGACGACAATTCAAAATTTGAAGATCCGGTTAAATCAGCGATGACAACCAATCTGGAATTTATGTCAGTAACTAGTCCTTTGGCAAAACTATTACCAATCTTTGACCAAGGGAAAGTCGCAATAGTCAAAGATAAAGATGATAAATTTATAGGTCTGATTACACGAATTGACCTGTTGAACTACCTCAGAAGAAGAGATCAAAACCAATGAGCAAGAAATTAGAAAAAAAATATTCCGGATTGCAAACTCGTGCCATTCACGCCGGGCAAGAAGTGTGTGAAGTTACAGGTGCCATCATGCCGCCGATTTATGCAACATCAACTTATGTGCAATCCTCTCCCGGAGTTCACCAAGGTTTTGAGTATTCAAGAACACACAACCCAACTCGTTTTGCTTACGAACGAGCCGTTGCCAATCTTGAAAACGGTTGCAATGGTTTTGCATTTGGTTCTGGTATGGCAGCCACATCAACAATACTCGAACTGATTGATTCCGGCTCACACATCATTTGTATGGATGATTTGTATGGTGGAACCAATCGCCTATTCAATAGAGTTCGCAAGCGCTCTTCAGGGTTAGAGTTTACATTTACTGATCTGACAGTTGAAGGAAATATGGAAGCCGCTTTGAGAGACAACACCAAAATGATTTGGATAGAGTCTCCAACCAATCCAATGCTGAAATTGGTTGACTTACAAAAAGTCGCTGATTTCGCTAAAAAACATGATTTAATTGCCGTTGCAGATAATACATTTGCATCACCTTACTTACAAAACCCTTTGGATTTTGGTTTCGACATAGTTATGCATTCTGCAACAAAATACATCAATGGACATTCAGACATGGTTGGTGGAGTTGCAGTTGTAAAAACACCTGAAATGGCAGAACGCATGGCATTTCTGCAAAATTCCGTTGGAGCCGTTCAAGGGCCATTTGATAGCTATCTGGCGCTTCGTGGTTTAAAAACTCTCCCACTTCGGATGAAAGCCACCTGTGAAAATACCCTTAAACTCGCCCAATGGCTGGAAAACGACCCAAGAATTGAAAAAGTCATTTATCCAGGGCTATCATCACATCCTCAACACCAATTAGCAAAAACACAAATGCGTGGTTTTGGCGGAATTGTCACTATTCTGGTCAAAGGCGGGATCGATGAAACTCGTGCCATGCTAGAGAAATGCAGCATATTTGCACTCGCAGAATCACTCGGCGGAATCGAAAGCCTGGTCAATCACCCTGCAATCATGACCCATGCATCAATTCCTTACGAAGAACGCCAAAAAATTGGTATTAACGACAATCTTGTGCGTTTATCCGTCGGTATCGAAGACTATGAAGACCTGAAAGCTGATTTGGATTTTGCTTTGGGGAAATAACAAAATAAAATAATAATTTGAAATAAAAAAAAAGCAGCCAAAGGCTGCTTTTTTTATTTGGTGGAGGCGGGGGGAGTCGAACCCCCGTCCGCCAGTCCTCCATTTGAGGATCTACATGCTTAGCTTTGTCTTTTAGTCTCGTCTTGCCAACTCCGACAATCAGGATTTGGTTTGACCAGTTCAGATAATTTTAACCTGAAACCGTCCAAACACCGGTTCAAGCGATCTTGCTAATCGACCCTTGTTCTGAAACCGCAAGCTGAATCAGAAAAGGGCTAGCTATTAAGCAGCTAGAGCGTAGTTATCGTCGTTTGCAACTATAACATTTGAAACATTTTTTACGAGGCTAGCTTCATCCTCGGCATGCACCTACAAACTTTGTAACTCACGTCGAAACCAATGACGCCCCCAAGTTCGTAAGAAGTGACTGTCTTTTTAACAGTAACGGATTGGACATTTTATGTCCTAATAAGTTCAACTCAAAGCTCTTTATGATAATTAATGAGCTTTGTTATTTTATTGAGTTGAAGTTATTTTTTGCCAAGCATTCTTTTTAATGTAGCGTCTTTAGCAATGAAATGATGTTTCAAACTTGCTGCTACATGTAAAAGGATAGCAATTGACATTACTATCATAAGGATCTTGTGCATCTCTTCTCCAATTTCATGAATATTATGACTCAATGCAACCCTTTTACCATCAATGACATTAGGTGCAAGCAATTCAAAACCAAATACATTTAAGCCATGACCTCCGCCTGCAGTCATCATCATTCCTGAAATTGGGAACAATAAAGTGCCAATCAACAAAACCCAAAGAACTGCTTTTGATACAAAATTTTCCATGCTATTCATCTCAGCAACGTGTTCTGGGAACCCTCTGATTAAACGTCTTATAACACGATAGAGAATAAAAACAAATAATATGATTCCAATTGATTTATGGATTGGATATAAACTACGTAACTTAAACTCATCCATGCAATAGCCAACAATAATCATCGCAATTATTGCGAGACCTATAAACCAATGAAGAAAAATGGTTGTTTTAGTTAGAGATTTATCTGAGTTCATACTCGCTCCTGTTTATTAATATTTATGAGTATTATAACAAATGATTTTAATCCCCTGCAATGGTCATTTCTTCTATTAACCATGAGCCGGTTTGAGTTTTACTGCGTTTATCCACATCGTTGGCAACCAATACCAGATTTTTGTACATATCTTTGAGATTTCCGGCAATGGTTAATTCTGAAACCGGAAACTGGATTTCGCCATTTTCAACCCAAAAACCTGATGCACCGCGTGAGTAATCTCCAGTCACTGTGTTAATGCCCTGCCCCATGACGCTGGTGACAAATAGTCCGGTTCCCATTGTTTTCAACGCCGCTTGTAAGTCATCTTTTCCGGTCTTAACAAACAAATTATGAGCACCCCCGGCATTTCCGGTGGCTTGCATTTTAAGCCTGCGTGCGGAATAAACTGAAAGCAGAAAACCTTTTAACACACCTTTATCAATCAATTGACGTTGTTTTGTGGCAACGCCGTTACTGTCAAAATTACGAGATGCCATGCCTTGTTTGACAAACGGATCTTCATTGATTTCAAACCATTCGGGAAAGATTTGATTTTCCAAATCATCTTTCAAAAAACTCGCTTCCTGATACAAACTACTGCCTGAAATCGCCGATAACATATGTCCAACCAAGCCCTGAGCTACAGGAGCTTCAAATAATACCGGCGCTTTGGTGGATTTCACTTTCTGCGCACCAATTCTCGATAAAGTTCGTTCGGCGGCTTTCCTGCCTAATTCTTCCGCATTCATCATTTGGTAAAAATTACAAGAAGCATCCCACCAATAATCGCGCTCCATATTACCGTCTTTTTCAGCAATGGCAACGACACTAATTGAAGAATTTGTTCCTTGCTTATGACCGATAAAACCATTGGAATTGGCATAAATAGAACTACCCTCACCGATTGAAACATTCGATTCGTCAACAACTAAGCCTTTGCTCTCCAAGGCCGCTGATTCAGCTTGCTTTGCCATTTCAATCAATTCATCGGCTGTCACATCAGCCGGATGATAAGTATCTAACTCTTTAAAGTTATCAGGATTCGCTAACAATTCAGGCTCAGCAAGTCCGGCGTATTCGTCTTCTTCTGTCAGTTTAGAAATCTCAATGGCTTTTTTGATGGTTAACTCGATACTTTCCTTATCCAAAACAGCCGTCGAAGCCGAACCTTTGGCTTTACCACTATAAACGGTGATAACTAATGAGCTGTCATTGGAATTTTCAATGGTATCCACATCATGATTGCGGACGCTGACAGCTAAACCGCTTCCCTGTGAATAAACAACTTCCGCCTGAGTTGCCCCGTTTTTCTTTACTGTTTGTAAAATATCTGTAACAATCTGTTTGGTTTTATCTATATTCATATTTTTATCTGATGGTTAATCAAACTGACGAACTGGAATTCGAAAGCAAAACTCAAAGAAAGCATTATGCACATTCTATGGTCGATTTGGCACATAAATTGACAGAAATGAAACATTCTTTACTGATTGAATTACCAATTAACGAACAAATTATCAATGCCATTGTTGAATCTAAAAAGATCACCAGTCATATTGCTCGTAAGCGCCATTTTCAATATCTTGGTAAATTATTATTGAAAGACAACCATGAAGAAATTGTCGATGCCATTGAATCCAAAGAGAAAGAAAAAGAAGCCGGATTGCTTCGTCAGCCATTAATCAATTTATGGCTGGAAAAGACACTCGAAGACATGGAAATCATCAATGAATTGTATCCCACACACGATAACGCTGATATTCAAACCTTACGCCAACTGGCTCGTTCTGCTAGTAAAGAGAGTGCCAATTCTAAGAAGAACCGTAGAAAGCTTTTTGAACATCTGCGCATGATGGATCTGCAACACGCTTTACCAATGATTTAATCATTTAAGGACTTTTTGCCAAAAACCAACATCACACCAGCGGTTAAATTTATATCCGGCATCTCTAAATTCACCGGCTTTTTCAAATCCTAAAGACTCATGGAGTCTAACACTGGATGGATTGGGTAAAGTTAAGCAAGCAACTAAAAGCCGGAAATTCTTTTGTCTTAATTGTTCAATCAATTCTTGATAAAGAATTTTTCCTAATCCTCTATGCTTTTGTTGTGGATTGAGATAAATCGTTGTTTCCGCAGACTTGTCATAAGCCTGTTTCTCCCGCCAGCGAGAAGCATAAGCAAAACCAATGACTTCATTATCTTCTTCCATCACAATGTAAGGATAAACTTTTGTTATTTCAGCAATCTTCTCAGAAATTTCAGCAACCGAGTATGGGTCAATCTGAAAAGTGCAACTGTCATTCCTTACATAGTGATTTAGAATTTCAACAACCTGTGGAATATCAGAATTCAGAACATTACGAATAATCATTTTTTTGATTGGTTTATACAAAAACTAGGAATAATTGAAAAACACCTGATTTACCAGAATATTTTTCTTATTTCTCATTATAAATTCCATTTATAAAAAATGTGAATACAATAATTCATTTGAACAACTTTATTACTCATATTAATTCCTATAAACATGTTGCCAAGCAATAAATATAATTTTAAAAATAACATAATTGGTGGTTTTACTGCTGCGGTTATCGCTTTGCCATTAGGTCTGGCTTTCGGTGTTGCCAGTGGTATGGGAGCCTCTGCCGGAATCAACGGTGCGATTATTTTAGGGTTTATTGCAGCCTTGTTTAGTGGAACACCCACTCAAATATCGGGACCAACCGGACCAATGACAGTGATTATAGCATCGACAATCATTACATTGCATAATGATATTCGCTTAATCGCTACGACTATCCTTCTTGCCGGTATTTTACAAATTGTATTCGGGGTTTCACGCATTGGGCAATTTGTGAAGTACATTCCATATCCGGTCGTTTCCGGTTTTATGAGTGGAATCGGAGTAATAATAATTGTTTTACAGATAAATCCTTTTTTCGGAGTGCCCAGTGAAGCCTCGGTGATACAAATATTTTCCTCTCTGGCTCAAAATATAGCTAACATTAATTGGGATTCGGCAGGAATTTCAATTGCAACTTTGTTGATAATGTTTTTTACACCTCGCAAGATTGCACAAATAATTCCATCGCCCTTGATCGCTTTGTTCTGTCTTACTCCGCTTTCTATTTATCTGGGTTTGGATGTACAAACCATCGGTGAGATCCCTCAAAAGTTACCCGATATAATTACTCCTGCTATTTCACTTGAGAGTTATCAGCAAATTATAGTTCTTGGCTTTACGTTAGCAGTATTGGGAAGCATTGATACATTATTGACATCAGTAGTCGCAGATTCTATCACTCACACCAAACACAAACCGAATAAAGAACTAATCGCACAAGGCTTGGGTAATAGTGTTTGCGGTTTATTTGGAGCCGTTCCCGGTGCAGGAGCAACCATGCGGACAGTTATCAATATTAAAAGCGGAGGAACCAATAAAATATCAGGTATCACACACAGTGTCGTTATTTTTCTTGTGGTTGTGTTTTTTACACCGATTGCGGAGAAAATTCCAATGGCATTACTGGCAGGAATTCTGATTAAAGTCGGAATCGACATTATTGATTACAGATTCATCCGTGTTTGGAAAAGCAGTCCGGGCCATGATTTAGCAGTTATGCTGGTTGTGTTTTTTGTCACTGTATTTATAGATTTAATAACAGCTGTGGGCGTAGGCATAATTCTTTCTTCCCTGCTCATTGTTTACAGAATCACTCGAGAAACTCAAATTACCTTGGTTAATGAACCATTGAATTCATTATCAGATGATTTAGGTTCATCAACTCGAATTTTGAGTATCAATGGTGTGTTCTTTTTCGGCTCAAGTATTGCATTTGAAAGAAACGTCAATGAAACTTTAGATATTAAACGTTTCGTAATTGATATTTCCAATATCCCCTTCATGGATTTAACTGCAATATTTACCCTTAAAGATATCATCCTAAGACTCAAGGAATCGAATATTGATATCATAATTGTTGCAAAAAAACGCGAAAAAATACAACTCCTGAAATTCAACAAAACCGGTGTATTTGATGATATCCGCTTCCTTGAGAATATTCAGCAGCTTTGAAAATCAATACTCCACTTTTTCCATGCTATTTTTCCACAATTCAAAAGCCTCAATGGCCTCTTCGGGAAGTAGCTGTGTCATTTTCAGGTTGCGTTGAGTGAGCGGCAAATCCAACTCGTCATAAATAAACTGGTCATCAAAGTTGATTTTAGCAGCATCTTTTTTAGTGTTACCGTAATAAACAGCTTTGGGTCTGGACCAATAAATAGCCCCCAAACACATAGGGCACGGTTCGCACGAGGTGTAGATTTCGCAATCATCCAATTGAAATGTGCCTAAGATCTGGCAGGCATTTCTGATGGCTTCGACTTCGGCGTGAGCTGTGGGATCATTTTTATTAGTTACAGAGTTTGCACCAGTTGCAATGATTTCCCCATTTCTTACAATCACAGCTCCGAATGGTCCGCCGGTGTTGTTTTTGACATTCGCAATCGAAAGCTCTATGGCTTTACGCATAAATTTTTCATTCATAAGTATTTGTTATAATTCGTATTATTGTTATAAATATTGAGCAGAAAGCTGATTCAGATTTTCCTTGTCTTCTTCATTCAGGAATGGCGCAACAATCCGAATGACTTGGAAAATTCCGTGAGATAATTTTTTCTCTTCATCAAAATTATCATCATAAATAGCTATCGAATAGTTCAACCAGAATGTGGCTGTTAATGCCACCTGATCAGCAAGAGATGCAATGGTTTCGTCATCGGCATTGAGTGATCCGATTTCAGCCAGATGTTTCATGATGTTGAGAGCTGTTTGTGATTTTCTTGCCAAAATACGGCGAAAATGTCTTTTCAGGAATTCAATCCGATTCATCAACTGAATAAGATTTCGATACAAAAAACGATATTCCGATATCACTTCAAAAATCATGTGAAGATAAAACCACATATCCTCCATTGAAGTGTAATTTAAGTTTTCATCCGGTGTCAAAACCTGATTGATTTTCTTTTCATAATCCAGAAAAATCTGCCAGATAATGTCGTCCTTAGAGCGATAGTGATAATAAAGATTGCCGGGCGAGATATCCATCTCATCAGCAATGTGGTTGGTTGTCACATTAGGCTCACCTTCTTCATTAAAAAGGCGTAATGCTGTGGCAATAATTCTATCCTTGGTTTTCACAAGATTTAAAAGCTAGCCTAACAAACCTTTGACGGTATCAATGTATTTCTGCATGGCATCATCCGAACTCATGCCTTTGAGAGCTTCTCTGGCATCGTATTTCGCACCACCAACAAAATCAAAAAAACCGGGACGATCACCAGTGACATCACCTTCGGTAGCTTGCTTGTATAGCGAATAAAGAGTCAACATCATATCATCATTGGGCTTTTCAGATAGCGTTTTAACATCGGCGAGAGCCTGATCGAATTGTTGCTTTAAATCACTCATCAATATTTTCCTGTAGTTTTAACTTCAAAGTTTAATTTTGCCATGTATAATAACAATCGTCAAATATTTATTAAAGGGTGGAGATTATGGCATATTTTGTTACCGGAGCTACAGGTTTTATCGGTTCGCATTTCTTAAAAAAATTATTTAACCGCAAAGGCAAAATTTATGTTCTTGTGCGTTCGGGTTCAAAAAAGAAACTCAAAGATTTAATGGAAAGAATTGATGCTCCAAAAGACAGAGTGATTGCCATTACCGGTGATATCGGTAAAAAGAGTCTGGGTATCAGTAAAAAAAATAAAGACGAGCTTAAAGGCAAGGTTCAGTACTTTTTCCATCTGGCTGCCATTTATGATATGAAAGCCTCTTATGAGGAGCAAGAGATTGCTAATATCGAAGGCACCAGAAATGCCATTGGACTCGCTGATGAAATTGATGCAAAATGCTTTCATCATGTTTCTTCGATTGCAGCTGCCGGTCTTTATAACGGTGTTTTCCGTGAAGATATGTTTGATGAAGCAACCGGTCTCGAGCATCCCTATTTTCGTACCAAACATGACTCTGAAGGTGTGGTTCGACGTGAATGTAAAGTTCCTTTCCGAATTTATCGTCCGGGCATGGTTTTGGGACATTCTGAAACCGGTGAAATTGATAAGATCGACGGCCCCTATTATTTCTTCAAATTGATTCAAAAAATGCGTCGCCTTATGCCTCGCTGGATGCCAACTCTTGGACTTGAAGGTGGTCGTTTGAACATGATTCCGGTCGATTATGTGGTTAATGCAATGGATCATATTGCTCATGTTAAGGGACAAGACGGTAAATGTTTTCACTTGACTGATCCAAATCCCCTCAAGATAGGCGAGGTTTTAAACATCTTTTCACGAGCGGCTCATGCTCCTGAAATGACTATGCGAATTGATGCCAGAGTTTTTAATTTCATCCCTAAAGCAGTGAAATCCGGTTTGATGATGTTGTCACCGGTACGCCGGATTAAAGCTCAGGTGATGAAAGAACTCGGCATACCTGAAGGTGTTCTCAGCTTTATCAACTATCCGACCCGATTTGATAATCGTGAAACTGCAAAGCTCCTCAAAGGAACCGGAATTGAAGTTCCAAAATTGAAGAAGTATGCCTGGAGACTTTGGGATTACTGGGAAAGAAATCTAGATCCGGATTTATTTATTGATCGCAGTTTAAAAGGAAGAGTTAAAAATAAACTGGTTGTTGTTACCGGCGCTTCTTCCGGTATAGGACAGGCGACGGCAATCATGCTGGCAAGAGCCGGTGCACATGTCATTCTGGTTGCGCGTGGGGAAGAAAAGTTACTGGAAACTGCGACAATTATCAAAAAAGAAGGTGGCAAATCATCGCACTACACCGCTGATTTATCGGATATGACTTCCTGCGATAAACTGGTAGAAAATGTTCTGAATGATTTAGGACCGATTGATATTCTGGTTAACAATGCCGGTAGATCCATTCGTCGTTCCATTGCATTAAGCTACGATCGTTTTCATGATTATGAAAGAACCATGCAGTTAAATTATTTTGGCTGCTTGCGTTTAATCATGGGCTTCTTACCCGGAATGACATCGAAAAGACATGGTCAGGTGGTGAATATTTCATCAATTGGAGTATTAACTAATGCCCCAAGATTTTCAGCTTATGTGGCATCCAAAGCGGCATTAGATGCGTTTTCTCGTTGTGCAGCTGCTGAATTCAATCATAGCAATGTCGCATTCACAACAATTAATATGCCACTGGTGAGAACCCCAATGATTGCCCCAACCAAAATTTATGACAATGTTCCAACCATTTCACCGGAACAAGCTGCCGATATGGTCAAGGATGCAATTATTCGTCGTCCGCAACGAATTGCAACGAGACTGGGTATTTTTGGTCAAGTCATGCACGCAGTTGCACCAAAATCCATGGAAGTTGTAATGAATACTGCATTTAACATGTTCCCGGATTCTGCTGCTGCAAAAGGCGAGAAACCTTCTGGCAGACCAACATCGCCGGAGCAAGTCGCATTTGCGTCATTAATGCGAGGAGTTCACTGGTAGTTTTTTATCACTCAAGCCAAAGGCGGGAATTCACCCGCCTTTTTCATTTGAAGTTAGTATTTTTACTATTCAAATCCGTTTTTAAAGATAATATCAATCAATTCCAGTTCGCGAAAAGCAACATCATCTGTAGCAACAGGAGCTGAAGTCCACACCACAAATGCTTGTTGACCATCAGGACGTACTTTTAGTTGAGTTTCGAAATCAGGAACCGCATCAGGCATTCCTCCAATCACATTACCAGCAGTAATGTGTTGTATAGGACTGTATGAAAGACCTCCGTTATGAGTCACTCCCATATAAATATCAACATCTTCAGTCACATCAATATTTGTCACATTGGCCTGTAACCCGAATCCTATATACATGATTTGAGTATTTTGACAATCTGTAATATCGGTTACATTATTCGGATCAGTACAGCCCGGACCGGTACTGGATGTTCCAACAATTCTTGGTTCCCTGACACTGACTCCACTTTCCTCGGTCAAATTTGAGAAATTAATAGCAGGAGACCATGTCGCACCACCATCTTGTGAGCTTTTTATGTAAAAATTGTATGGAACTGAATCCGAAAGAAAATCGAATCTCGCCTGATCGGGAGTGTGCGAAAAGCCAATGACAATATTATCACCTTTCATCTGACCGCGGTGAGCAAGAGCGTTTTCATAAGGATTCAAACCCGTAGTTGCAGATTCAGCCATTCCGGGATAACCATTATAAATTTCTGAGCCGCTGAAATTTATTGCCGGACTATTTGTCACATCATTCAGAGGGTCATCAACCAATTCATCATCACCAAGATTATCCTCATCCTGGTTGTTTACATGAGCACGACACTTTTCACCATAAACACCAACAACTGAACTATCTACAGCCGGTAGAATATGAATCGGATCAAAACCACCCACTGCCCTTCGAATCATAATATCCGAAGGACCTCCTTCAGAATATTCTCCTTGTTTATAGGCGAAAACTATACCTGTTTGCCCACTGGATAAGGCTTGAGTCAGCACCCTGACACGGCGACCATTTTCATCTGGTTTACTAATGATACAACCATTTATAGGGAAATCGGCAGTATTTGTAAATTCAGGCCATGAGTGATAACGAATATACTTTCCATCATCAATTCCGGTTGTGCTTTTTCTTTCTTCCCAAGCAATCAAGGCTCTTCGACCGATAAGACGAATATTAGCACGCGACGCTGAGGCCTTACCTGTTTCATAAATTCCAGGGCCGTGAGATGTTCTATCCGGACCATTTAACTCTCCGGTTGACTCTTGGTTCTTGGTAAATCGAACCGGAGTTGACCAGTCATTAGCAATAAAGTCAACTGTACTATTGTTGTTAGTATCTAATGCCATATAGAACAAGTCAGTTCCTCCGGTTGTTTGTGCGCCTGATGCACCGGAACCCGGACCATCCGAACCGCCGAGTTGCAATCCTAACGGATCTTCCTGCCAAACAACTGCAAAACCAGTCTTTTGAGGAATTGGAACATCTTGTTTCACATCACGAAAACCACTGGTAAGCTGTTCTGTCTTATAGAGTTCGCCCAAATTACCAACTGCATTAAACTGTTGAAGTGAAGAATTCCATTGCAATCTTGAGACCCAAAGACAGGCGTAAGGGATTGTGATGCCGTTCAACTCTAAATAAGTTATGAATCGTTGTTCACCAGGCGGTAGCGTCGGGTTAGCAGGACAATACTTACTATTCCAAGTGACAACAATGTTATTACCCGAATTAAAAACTTGTGGTTTATCTGAATCACCCGGATAACTAACAACTCTGGGATCAGATGCCAAATCAACATAGCCCTCATTAGCACTTCCGGCAGGATATAACGGAGGAGGACCACTCGGTTCAATAATACCCAAAGCCGAACTGAACATCGCTGTATTATCGAAGTTCATAGGAGAAGACCAAGTTTCCCCTTCATCAATCGAATATTGAACAACCAAATCCCAAGGCTTCCTGACCTCTCTTGATTTCACATCATAAGCATCATTCGCCATGAATTGGGACTGTCCGTAAACGCTAATTAAAGTCTTATCAGGAAGTCGTAATATTTTTACTTTATTGGTGTCATCAATCCCATTTGAAATCACCGAAGGCCCGACTTGCGGGGTCAGAGTAAATACATCTGCTAAGCTATAGCTTGTAAAACCACAAAAAGTGGATCCACAGATGATAACAAACATTAATTTGATAATTTTTTTCATAACTGCACCTATCATTTACCGAGAATAATTACATATACCGACCATCAACCGGATATACAACTCACAACAGACAGGCTACAATCCCGGATTCTCATAACCCATCCGGTGTCCCCTTACAATCAACATAGCATGTTTCTTAGTAAAATTCTTTGATAGTTATCAACAAATTCGTGACTATTGGCTCATGAAAACAGTCTGTAAAATATGTTGTAATGTAAAAGAAGGGGTTAATTGGTTTTCATAACTTTGTGTAACAATTTTTATCCCTGTTCGTTTATCAAATATTAATACCAAAACTGAATTTCTTGTTTGGGGAAAACATTATGAAAAAGATTGTGAAAATATTTATACCGCTTTCAATTTTGGTTGGAAGCGTGTTTGCGGTTCAAGCTCTGGTTGCATCAAAACCGCCGATTGAAAAGAAACCCAAAGAACAACGAGTGGTTTCTTTGTTTGTTGATGAAGTCAAAGCTGAAACGGTTAATCTGTCAGTTTCAACTTATGGAGAAGTCAACCCTAAAACCGAAATTGACTTAACATCTATGGTGTCCGGTCAAGTTGTCGAGATTTCAAACCAATTTGCTGAAGGTGGAATATTCACCAAAGGAGATGTTTTGATGAAAATTGATGACACCGAATATCAGGCAGCTGTCACTCGTGCAAAAGCGAATGTGGCTTCCGCAAAAGTAAAAGTTGAAGAGGAAATTGCCAATTCTAAAATCAAAGAAGATCAGTGGAAAAGAAAAGGTCATGCAAATCCAAGTGATTATGCCTTAAATATTCCCCAAATAAAAGAAGCTAAAGCATTGCTTGAAGCTGCCCAAGCGGACTTAAAAAATGCAGAATTGAACTTACAAAGAACTCAAGTTAAAGCTCCTTTCGATGGAAGAGTGCTATCAGAAAGTATAGGTCTGGGACAATATATCTCAGCTAATACTATTCTGGGTCATATTTTTGCAACAGATGTTGTTGAAGTCAAAATGCCTTTAACAGACAGCCAATTACAAGAGCTGAACCTTCCCATTGGTTTTGTTGCCAATATAGACAATGCTCCCAAAGTGACATTTACTGCAAAGAATAGTAAAGAGTCCAGTCAATGGGATGGAAAAATTGTAAGAACTCAAGCTGCTATTGATAATCAAACACGTTTGATTTATGCCATTGCAGAAATAGCGAATCCTTACAATACCAGTGAATCAAGCTCAATGCCAATGGCAGTTGGTTTGT
>Ga0209203_1000352_pt1 | contig 40538 bp, 42 predicted proteins | sample AD_UKC109_MetaG_FD_184423 | JGI IMG/M metagenome (GOLD analysis project Ga0209203, IMG submission 184423) | Active sludge microbial communities of municipal wastewater-treating anaerobic digesters from Hong Kong - AD_UKC109_MetaG (SPAdes)... | ecosystem: Engineered > Bioreactor > Anaerobic >... | reverse complement strand
AAGAGACGTGACGGTCGACGTCAGCCACGAGTTCATCGGAAACTTCGCCATAGACGAGAAGATCCTGGTGGTGAAGAACAGGATGAACGAGACCGGGTTCTTCGGCTGTCTATAGAAGGTGAGATCTGGCAGTGAGAAGCTGACTGGGGCGATACGGACCGGAAACAGGGCCGGTCGTGCCCACAGGCTCCCAGGCTGGCCGCCTCTTTAAGATCTGAGCTGAGTTCCGACGATGGCGTCCATCAGCTCCAAGAACTCTTCCTTCGCCTCCGGAGGGATAGTCGCCCCCGCGGCGACGTTGTGGCCTCCGCCCACCCCGCCCACCTTCTCTGCGGCCTTCGACATCGCCTCCGCCAGGTTGAGCCCTGACCTCACCAGGTCCTGAGTCCCCCGGGCCGAGACCTTCAGTTTTCCGTCCGCAGACCTTGCGAAGGCCAGGATCGGCTTTCTCCGATCGGCGGTCTGAAAGCTCATCCCCGCCACGATTCCCACGATCGTCTCTAGGATCCGGTCGCCGGCATCGAAGAACTGGAGGTGAGCGAGCGGTACTATCCCCTCGTCCTTCACCAGCTTCAGGCCGTTGACGAGATTCTGGCGGTGCTCGTTGAGAAGCAGCCTCGCCTCCTCCAGAGCCCGGCCCCGGTCGCCGAGGCAGACCGATAAGCCCACACCTGCGTGGCCGTACCGGGCAGTGGCGTTCAGGAGGGTCGAGTACTCGCTCGCGTCCCGAAGCTCCGTTCCCTCCTGCTCGGCCAGGAGGTTGTAGACCTCGCCGACGAGCCTTTCGAGCTGGGCGTTGGAGAGGCCCGCCCGCAGGCCCCGTCTCACCAGCCCCGAGGCGATCTTCGCCTTCTCCTCGGCGTTCATGTCGATCCAGCGCCGCCACCTCTCGCCCCTCAGCCTGATCCCCTGCTCTTTGAGGAAGGTGATGCATCCGTCCTCGTCGCCCGAGAGGCCGGGGATGTAAGGGTCCGAGGAGAACTCCAGCATCTTGAAGACGGGTCTCGTCTGCTTTCCGAAGAGCTTCAGGTCGCGGCCGAAGGATAGGGCTCCCGCCTCGACGCCGATATTGAGAACCCAACGGTTGAGGCCGACGAGCCTGCCGCTCGCCATGTCCTGGAGGTCGCCGACGGCTCCGACGATGGCAAGGCCGGAGAGGTCGTCATTTCCATGGGCAGAGCCCGCGGCTTTGGCCATGGCCCGTGCTAGGAGGAAGGTGGACCCGCTCCCGGACAGATCTGTCGCGCCGTCAAGGCCGACGAGGTGGGGGTTTATGTGAAGATTGATCCCCGAGCCCTGGGGTCGGTGGTGGTCGGCCACAACCGCTGATAGATTCATCTCCAGGATCTCAGACTGCATCCCGCTCCCAAGGTCGGTGAATATGACGAGGTCGGGCCCGAGGTCGGCGATCGTCTCCAGGGCCGGAAGGTCAAGCTGCTTGAAAAATAACGTATCGCGGTCGATGTTCGCCCTGTCCAAGGCCGCCGAGATTATCCCGGCAGAGGTGAGGCCGTCGGCGTCGACGTGAGATGCCACCACCACCTCCTTTTGGCGGAGGATCAACTCTGCGGCCCTCTGCGAGATCCTGGCGAGGGCCGACAGCTCCTCTTCAAAGCCCGGGTTCTCCGTCTCCATCGTCACCTTCTCACTCTCGTTCTCTTGATGGGCCTGATCTCTTTAGATCCTTTCGCCGCATCTTCTCTCTTACCATCGATGTCTGAGAGGACCGATGGTCTCATTTATCTGATCCAGTCTTCGGCCATGATAATCGATCCAGAAAAGTCAGAAACTCCAAGCAGGAGGAGAGATTGTTTCTGATTTTTTAATCGGAAACGATCTCTTGAAGAGAGGAGAGATCAGGAGGCTTGCGAAACTTTCGCCATGCTATTTTATACTGGATATCAAAATAAGGTCTGATAGATATCGAATAATATTCAGATAAATTCTATCATCCATATTTTTTTTCGCGCTATACAGGTTCAAAGCAGGCCTGAACAGATCTGGACATCAACAAATTATATAAACTTTGACCTCGATATTAGGATATCGTATTTTCTTTGGAGGAGTAACATATGCCGGAGAGCGTCTATAAAATAGTGGAGCTTGTGGGGTCATCTCCCAACAGCTGGGAAGATGCAGCTAAGGTCGCCATCGAGAAGGCCTCCAAGAGCCTGAGAGACCTAAGGGTGGCCGAGGTGAGGGAACTGGACGTGAAGCTCGAGGGCGGAAAGATCGTCGCCTACAGAGCCAAGGTGAGAGTGTCCTTCAAGATCGAGGGGGAAGTGATCTAAAGCGGCCTCAATCTCGATGAAGCGACTTTCGGGCCGCCAGGCACTTCCCAAACCTGAGATCTGCAGAGTGCTTGTGACATGGCCGGAGCATGACGATCTTTCGACCTATTGGCCTCGGAGCTCCGGAGAGGGCCTGTCAGTCTGAAGGGAGAGCTATCTCGTCGATCTCCCGAGAACTATCAGAACGGGGCAGCCCCAACATTTTTTTCATCTTTTCGAGTATTGAGGCGACCGACCCTCAAGAACCTCTTCATCCAATTATATACGGAAATCCGTAACTAATACCGCCTATGACATAATATTTTAGATCAAAACCGCAATTATTCGGCTTACAAACGACTTTTGGCGTACCTCTCTTTCATCATCAGACCTGTTAGTCATACGAATGACAGCAAACCTCTTAAATGCAGAGGTCAAACCGAAGTGAAAGCTCAAAGCTCAAGACTAGATCAGCCCGCCCCAGCCTGTAGCGCGGCGGTTTCGCGGCGGGATATCAAGGTGATTACCACGATTAACCCAATGACCGAGATGAACTGGAACGATGTTTGGAAAGACCAGATGCGGAGGAGCAGAGAGGCGAGCACCGCCCGAGACTGCGCCAGAATCTGGGAGAGCAGAGAGAGCGCCCTGAAGTTCTGGAATACTTCCCAGGAGAACAGGGGCCGCGTCGAAGAGACGATCGCGGGAACGGAGATCACCCCTGAGTCCCGGGTCCTGGACATCGGTGCCGGCCCCGGAACCCTGGCGATCCCCTTCGCCAAGAGAGTCAGCTGCGTCACCGTCGTGGAGCCGGCCGAGGGTATGCTCTCCGTCCTCCGGGAGAAGATGGCCGAGGAGGGGGTGGATAACATCTCCATCGTCCAGAAGCGGTGGGAGTACGTGAACGTGGCCGAGGACCTCGACCCACCTTACGACGTGGTGATCGCCTCCTTCTCCCTGGGGATGCCCGACATTCGAGCGGCGATCGAGAAGATGATCGAGGCCGCCGAGGGACGGATCTACCTCTACCACTTCGCTGGAGAGACCCACTGGGACCGAGACTGTCGAAACCTCTGGCCAAAGCTTCACGGCAAGGAATACCAACCCGGCCCCAAGAGCGATGTTCTCTACAACGTCCTATACCAGATGGGGATCTACCCCCACATGAGGGCCTTCCGGCTCCAGCACGCCCAGCGGTTCAGCTCGATGGAAGAGGCGATGGAGCACTTCCGCCACCAGTACCACATATCTACAGCGGAGCAGGAGGCGATCGTCAGGGACCATCTGGCCCAGGTTCTCAGGGAGGAGAACGGGGGCTTTCTCCTGTCCGCATCCTCGATCAGGGTCAAGATCTGGTGGGAGAAGGGACAGCAGAAGGATGGTTTGGTCGAAAGCTGACAGAACGGCCTCTAAATGGTGGAAAGAGTCTCAAGGCGCCCTCTCCCTTAAATGGCCCTAAAAACAATTTTAAATGCAAGATGCTATAGGGCTGCGGAACAAACATCAATAGTCGAATCAGCAATAATTTTACCGATCTTCCAGACAAGGATGCAGGCCTGGCGAGATCTGATCCTGGAGGAAGAGGGAGTCCCCGTCTACTACAACGTTGGCGACCAGGAGCGAGAGCGAACCTTACCTGTGACGGGCAGCCGAACCCATTCCCTCCACCTCAAGGAAAAGGTAAAATCATCCTAGGCCCATGGTAGCGTCGAGAGCGGTGATGGGAAGGAGAGATCATGCACTACAAACCTAGAGACAAATATCCGAACTTGCCTCCGAGGATCGCAAAGCTCGGCGATCTCGCCTACAACCTCTGGTGGAGCTGGCACCCCGAGGGGAGAGAACTCTTCATAATGCTGGGCGGCAGGGCGGCCTGGAGCCGAAACGGCCACAACCCCGTCAAGATGATGCACGAGCTCGACGATGGAGTCATGAAGCTTGCCTCCCTGGACCCTCGTTTCCTCCGGTACTACGACGCGGTGATGGCGAGGTTTGATGGGGATATGGACCCCACCAGCGGCTGGTTTTGCACCAGCGTCGCAGACCCCCGAGAAAAGACCATCGCCTACTTCTCCGCCGAGTACGGCCTCCACCACGCTCTTCCCGTCTACGCCGGAGGGCTCGGTTTTCTCGCCGGAGATTACCTGAAGGAGTGCAGCGATCTCGGGGTTCCTTCCGTGGGTGTCGGCTTCATGTACCCCGAGGGGTACCTCCTCCAGCGGGTCACCCCCGACGGCTGGCAGGCCGGGGCCTGCGAGAGGCTGGACAGGGAGAACGCCCCGGTCCGGAGGCTCCGGGACGAGGACGGCGACCCCCTCCTGGTAGAGATACCGCTCCTCGACGGGGAGATATACGTCGAGGTCTGGAAGGTCCAGGTGGGCAGAACCAACCTCTACCTGATGGACACCGCCGTCGACGCCAACGAACCCTGGAACCGGAGCATATCGGACCGGCTCTACACCGGCGACTCCGAACAGAGGCTGAGGCAGGAGATCGTCCTGGGGATCGGCGGGGTCAGGGTATTGAAGGCCCTGGGGATCGAGCCCTCCGTCGTCCACCTCAACGAGGGGCATCCAGCCTTCGCCATCCTCGAGAGGATGCGAGAGCGGATCGAGAGGGGGATGAGCCTCGAAGAGGCTGAAGAGGAGGTCAGAAAGACTACGGTCTTCACCACCCACACCCCGGTACCCGCAGGCCACGACAAGTTCTCCTTCTCGCTGATGGAGAAGTACTTCGGATCGTACCTCAGGAACCTTGGGATGAGCCGCGACGACTTCTTCAGGCTCGGGACCGATCCTCGAGACCCCGCCAGCGGCTTCAACATGACCGCCTTCGCCCTGCGAATGTGCGAGCATCGAAACTGCGTCAGCAAGAGGCATCAAGAGGTGACGGTACAGATGTGGCGCCACCTCTGGCCCGATCTAACCGAAGAGGAGATCCCGATAGATTACGTCACCAACGGGATCCACGTCCCCACCTGGATCGACCGGAGGCTCGGCAACATCACCTTCAACCAGTATTTGGGCCGCGATTGGCTCGAAAAACACGACAACCCCTTCATCTGGGAGCTTATAGACGAGATCCCCGACGAGGTGATCTGGAAGCAGCACGGCAGGATGAAGAGGGCTCTCATAAACAAGATAAAGGATCGGGCAAGGCTGAAGTGGAGAGACCCCGAGTCCGACTCCCGGACGATAATGGCCTTCGGGACCCTTCTGGACCCTCAGGCCCTGACCCTCGGCTTCGCCCGGAGGTTCGCCTCCTACAAGAGGGCGACCCTCCTCCTCCGGGACGCGGAAAGGCTCCGAAACATCCTCACCGACCCCCAGCGGCCCGTCCAGATAGTCTTCGCCGGTAAGGCCCATCCCGACGACCAGCAGTCCAAGCTCCTCCTCCAGCAGGTCTTCAACGCCGCCGCCGACAAGCGCTTCGAGGGTAGGATCGCCTTCGTCGAGGACTACGACCAGTACCTGGCCCAGTACCTGGTCCACGGGGTCGACGTCTGGGTGAACAACCCCCGGCCTCCCATGGAGGCCTCGGGGACCAGCGGCATGAAGGCGTCCCTCAACGGCGTCCCCCAGCTCAGCGTCTTTGACGGCTGGTGGGTCGAGGGGTACAACGGCAAAAACGGCTGGGGTTTCGAGGGGTCGGAGGTCGCAAGCGACGATCTGAGGGACGATCGGGACGCCAACGCCCTCTACGAGATCCTGGAAAAGGAGGTCATCCCCCTCTACTACAGGGTGGACGACAAGGGCGTGCCCCGGGGCTGGGTGAAGGTGATGAAAGAGGCGATTATGGTCACGGGACCGAACTTCACCTCCCGGAGGATGGTGAAGGAGTACACCGAGAAGTTCTACCGTCCAGCCATCGAGACGGCCTCTGAGACCAGAGCCTAAAAGGGGCTTTGAGATCAGAATTTTCTATATTTTATATTTTCTATAAAAAGAGGAAAAAGAGACGGTTTGGGAGATGGGCTCAGAAGTCCTCTCCCATGTCGCCCATTCCGCCGGGCATGCCACCGGGCATGCCGCCCTCGCCGCCGGACTTGGAGGCGATGACGTCATCGATCCTGAGGATCATGACTGCGGACTCGGCTGCGGAGTTGATGGCCTGGGTCTTGACCCTCATCGGCTCTACGACTCCCTTCTCCTGCATGTCTACGGGTTCGCCGACCTCCATGTCGAGGCCTGCGGTCTTGACGCCCTTCTCGTGGCTGCTCCGAAGGGCCACCAGGGTGTCGATCTGGTCGAAGCCTGCGTTCTCGGCCAGGGTCTTGGGTATGATCTCGAGGGCCTCGGCGAAGGCCTCGATGGCCAGCTGCTCTCTTCCGCCGACGGTGGCCGCGTACTCTCTCAGCCTCAGGGCCAGCTCGATCTCGGGAGCGCCGCCGCCGGGCATCAGAAGGGAGTCTTCCAGGGCTACGCCGACGACCCTGAGGGCGTCCTCCATGGCTCTGTCCAGCTCGTCGACGACGTGCTCGGTCCCGCCCCTGAGGATGATGGATACCGACTTCGGGTTCTCGCACTCAACGACGAAGGTCATGTCGTCGCCGGCGATCTTCTTCTCCTCGACGAGGCCGGCCCTTCCAAGCTCGCTCTCGGCGAGGTCGTGGATGCTGGTCACGATCCTTCCGCCGGTGGCTCTTGCCAGCTTCTCCATGTCGCTCTTCTTGATCCTTCTGATGGTGTAGACGCCTGCCTTGGCGAGGAAGTGCTGGGCCAGGTCGTCGATCCCCTTCTGGCAGAATACTACGTTGGCGCCGGTGCTGACGATCTTGTTGACCATGTCCTTCAGCATCGTCTCTTCCTGGTCCAGGAAGGCCTGGAGCTGGTCGGGAGAGGTGATCTCGATCTTGGCGTCGACCTCGGTCTTCTCGATCTCGATGGCCGTGTTCAGGAGGGCGATCTTGGCGTCCTTGACCTTCTTGGGCATGTTGGGGTGGAGCCTTTCTTTGTCGATCACCATGCCGTAGACGAGCTGGGAGTCGGTGATGCCGCCGCCGACCTTCTTCTCTACGGTGATGTTGTCGACGTCCACGGTCCCGTCATCGTCGACGATCGCCTTGACGGCCTTCACCGTCAGATCCGCCAGCTCGCTTCTGGCGACGCCGGAGCCCTTACCGGTCATGGCGGTGATGGCGATCTTCTTCAAAAGCTCATCGTCGTCGGGAGAGACCTTGATCGCCATATCCTTCATGATCCCCATGGCCTTCTCTGCCGCAGCCCTGTATCCTGCGGCGATGACGGTGGGGTGGATCTCCTGGTCGAGCAGCTCTTCGGCCTTCTTCAGAAGCTCGCCGGCCAGAACCACGGCGGTGGTGGTCCCGTCGCCGACCTCGTCGTCCTGGGTCTTGGCGATCTCGACCATCATCTTGGCTGCCGGGTGCTCGATGTCCATCTCCTTCAGGATGGTGACGCCGTCGTTTGTTATGACTACGTCGCCGAGGGTGTCGACGAGCATCTTGTCCATGCCCTTGGGGCCTAGAGTAGTCCTGACGGCGGTTGCCACGGCCTTGGCGGCCATGATGTTCGACTTCTGCGCTTCGCGGCCGGCAGTCCTCTGACTGCCCTCTCTGAGTATGAGTACAGGGGTTCCCCCCAATCCTGCCATCTTTTTTCTTCCTCCGTTGATCTGAGTGGTTTTCGAGGTGTTTAAACTTCTATATGAACGTTTCGGGGTAGGATGCTTCCGACCGTCATCTCAAAAAGGCCCGGAAGATCACGGTACAAGGTCGTTACTACGGCCGCTCTTGAGGCGTCCTTGGTATCGGGGGACGACCGGCGTCCTGGGGACCATCGCCCCGGATTCGATAACGAGGAGTCGGCTGAAGCTGGGGTTGCTGCAAACCTATTTATACCCGGTTCGACTGTCTTCCGTCAGAATGGCCGAGACCAGCATATACGTAGTGAAGACCACCGCAAACCAGGAACGGTCAGTGGCGAACCTCATCGCCCAGCTGGCGCGGAAGGAGAAGTACGACATAACAGCGCTTCTGGTCCCCGACGTCCTGAAGGGCTACGTCCTCGTGGAGGCGAAGGCTCCGGAGATCGTCGAAGAGGCGATCCAGGGGGTACCTCACGCCCGTTCGGTGATTAAGGGAGCGTCCAGCTTTGGCGAGGTCGAGCATTTTCTGACGCCGAAGCCCGCGGTGGTGGGCATCAACGAAGGTGCCATAGTGGAGCTGATCTCGGGACCTTTCAAGGGCGAGATGGCCAGGGTCAAGAGGGTAGACGTCGCCAAGGAGGAGATAACGGTAGAGCTCTTCGAGGCGATGGTGCCCATCCCCATTACTGTGAGGGGTGACCACGTCCGCGTGCTCAGCAAAGATGAGATTCAGAGGTGAATTTCTTGGCCAATGTTGTTGAAGTGTTGGTACCCGGTGGAAAGGCCAGCGCAGGACCGCCGCTGGGCCCTGCACTAGGACCTCTAGGCGTTAACGTTGCAGATGTGGTAAAGAAGATCAACGAGGCGACCGCAGACTTGAACGGGATGCAGGTTCCGGTCAAGGTCACGGTGAAGAGCAGGACTGAGTACCAGGTGGATGTGGGAACTCCCCCAACCTCGGCGCTGGTCCTCAAAGAGGTGGGGCTGGAGAAGGGATCCGGCAACGCCCTCGAGATCGTTGGGAATTTGACCATGGATCAAGTGGTCAAGGTTGCGGGAATCAAAAGAAAGAACTTACTTTCCGTCTCCCTTAAGAGCGCTGCCAAAGAGGTCATAGGGACCTGCGGTACCATGGGGATCACCGTGGAAGGGATGCCCCGAAAGGAGGCCCAGGCGGCGGTCGATGAGGGAAGGTTCGATGAACTCCTCGCATAGACGAAAACTTATTATAGAGGATTACAGACGGAATTTGGACTCTCTTTTTGAGACGCCGTAGTAGACCGCAAGTCGTTGGACTACGGAGGATTGAGATGAACAAGACGATAGAAGACGCCGTCAGGAAGGCGATCTCGGAGGCCCCTGAGAGGAGGTTCAACGAGAGCGTCGATCTGGCGATTAACTTGCACAATATCGACATGAGCCTTCCGACCAACAGGGTGGATGAGGAGATAATTCTGCCCCACGGCCGAGGCAGGTCTGCAAAGATCGCGGTATTCGCGAGCGGTGAGACTGCCCTTCTTGCTCAGCGTGCAGAGGCAGATCTGGTGATATCTCCAGACGAACTCAATGAGCTGGGCGATGACAAGAAGCGAGCAAGGAAGATCGCCGACGAGTACACCTACTTCATCGCCGAGACGAGCCTCATGCCGACGATCGGTAAGAAGCTGGGCCCCATCCTGGGAAAGAGGGGTAAGATGCCCATGCCTCTGCCTCCGAACGTGGACATCACGCCCATAATCAACAGGCAGAGAAATCTGGTGAGGTTGAGGTCTCGGGACCGGCTCACCTTCCACATGGCCGTCGGCTCCAAAGATATGGACGTCCAGCAGATCGCAGAGAACGTAGAGGCCGTCACGACCAAGCTGGAGCAGACCCTCAAGGACGGCAAACAGAACCTGAAGTCCGTCTACGTGAAGACCACCATGGGCCCTGCGGTAAAGGTGATTTGAGATGTCCGTCCAGGTACGCCGTACAGAGCACGTCCCAGAATGGAAGATCAGAGAGGTAGAGGATCTGGTCGAGAGGATAGGCGAGTCACCCGTCGTCGGGCTGGTGGGCTTGACAGACATCCCCGCAAAGCAGCTCCAGGACCTGAGAGCGGTGCTGAGGGATGTGGCCTCCATCAAGATGGTCAGAAACAACATCGCCCGCCGGGCGATAGAGAAGTGCTCCGATGACGTCTCGCCTCTGGCAGACTCGATCGAAGCCCAGACAGCTTTCATATTCACCGACGTAAACCCCTTCAAGCTCTACAAGATGCTTGAGGAGAAAAAGCAGCCGATGCCGATCAAGGCTGGCGGGAAGGCCCCTGCCGATATAGTCATCGAGAAGGGTGAGACATCGTTCTCTCCGGGCCCCATGGTGGGCAAGCTCCAGAGCGCCGGAATTCCTGCCGCCATAAAGAGCGGCAAAGTGATCATCAACGAGACGAAGGTGGTGGCCGAGGAGGGCGAGACGGTATCAGCCCAGCTGGCTGAAGTGCTGGCGACAATGGAGATCTTCCCAAGGAAGGTGGGGCTTGAGCTTTTGGCCGTTTACGAGGGCGGTCTCGTCTTCAGGCCCGAGGATCTCACCATCGACACAGAAGCCATTCTGTCTCAGATGAGCACCGCATCCGGGCAGGCGCTGGGCCTCGCACTGGAGATAGGCTACGCCACGCCGACCACCATCAGACCCCTTCTACAGAGGGTGGCCTCGAAGGCCAGAAACCTGGTCCTGGAGTGCGCGATCCCCGTCCCCAGCATGATGGAGGCGCTGCTCGCAAGGGCGGCTGCGGATGCGTCACTGCTGACCAACCTGGTCGAAGGTGGCCCGGCGGAGGCGCCGGCAGCTTCCGTCCCGGCGGAGAAGACTGAAGAGAAGGCCGAAGAGGCCGAGAAAGAAGAGGATGAAGAGGCTGGACTTGGCGGACTCTCCGCCCTGTTTGGCTGATCGAGATCAAGAGGTGGATTAAGATGGAATACGTATACGCAGCATTACTGCTTCACAGCTCAGGTAAAGATGTGTCCGAGGAGGGCATAAAGACCATACTCAGCGCCGCAGGCGTCGCCCCCGACGAGGTCAGGATTAAGGCGCTCGTCTCCGCCCTCGAGGGCGTGGACATCGAGGACGTTCTCTCTAAGGCGCCCAGCGTGGCCGTCGCAGCCGCTCCGGCAGCGGCAGCTCCCGCAGCGGCAGCAGCAGCTCCCGCCGCAGAGGAGGCCGAGGAAGAGAAGGAAGAAGCTGAAGAGAGCGGGATCGAGGGTCTCGGCGCCCTCTTCGGCTGAACATCTTTTTTTCTTCTATTTTTATTTTTTTCGTCGATTCCAGGTGTTCCAGTTTGTTCTGTGTTAGTTGTTTCTCCGCTTTTTTGATCCCGTCTTGCCAGTTTTTGCCCTATATATATCGTCGGCCTCAGATTGCAGCTGCGGTCGGCGGCAAGGAATAAATTCTCAGAAAGAGAAACATCCACTGTTTCATCAGAGACGTTGGTGGTGCTATGAGGCTATCGAGAAAGACGCTAAAAACTATGATACGATCGAGAAATATGCCAAAACTCTTCGCCTTGATGGTGGCAACCGTGGCCCTGACCACATTCCTCGTCCCCGCCGCCTTTGCAGAGGACGCGATGTCGAGTGAGCCCAATACTGACTGGGATCTGATGTGGAGCTTCGTCCAGGCGACCGACTCCGTCAGCGCAAACCTTGCAGAGATCGACCGGTCCCTCCTCGATGCGAGCCTCGCCCTCTCCGGGACGGGGATCGAGGGCCAAGAGGCGCGGACGGTTCTCGACGACCTAGTCGGGATAGGGCCTTGGGTGGTGGACTGCATAACCGTCGACCTCAACGGAACCATCGTGGAAGTCGTTCCGGAGGAGTACCAGGAGGTCAGGGGCACCAGCATAAAGGATCAGGAGCATATCGAGCGGCTCCTCTCCACCGGGCGGCCTGTGGGCCTCGCCTACATAATGAGCGTCGAGGGGTTTTACGCCATGGACTTCGCCTCTCCGATCTTCGATGGTGAGGGAAGGTTGATCGGGGCGGTGACGGCCCTCGTCAACTCGACGGAGCTCTTCGGCACAGCTCTCGCGCCCTACCAGCCCGGCGGACGCGCTGAGATCTGGGCCATGATGCCCGACGGGACGATCATCTACGACTCCGACGCCGAGCAGATCGGCAGAAACACCTTCACCGACCCCCTCTTCCAGCCGTTTTCGGACCTTTTGGCGGTGGCTGAAAGGGTGAAGACTGAGAGGTCGGGCAAGGGCAGCTACGAAATATCCGGGAGGGCGAGGGAGGTCTTCTGGACAACCGTCGACTACCAGGGCGAAGAGATCAGGATCCTCCTCAGCGTGGACGCGTGATCCTGCAAGGAAGAATGTAACCTGGGGGAGAAGACGCGGCAGGCGGTCCAGCAGCCTGCCGATGCTCCACCGAAAAAAAGGTCCGGAAACGAGATATTCAGATCTGGTCCAGCTTCTCTATCCCTATCTTCTTGACGTTCGGCTTCCAGATCTCCTTTGGCATCCAGTCGGGGGCGTTGGACGGCTTAATCACCAGTTTCCGCTCCCCTTCGAAGATGTGAACCTTCTTTGTCCCCCTCTCCCTCAACCTGATGTCGGTGTATCCCCGGTTTGCGGCCTTCAAAGCCGCCTGTCTCGGCTGTTTTCCCGTGAAAACGCCTATTTCGTTCCCCTCAGCGTCTCTCAACGCGAAGTTTCTTTTATTGGTCATATTTTATACCTCACATTATCCCTATGCAGAGGATGATATGCCCCGTTGCATCTCTATATATCAAGAACACTTATATTAATCTTTTGTTCGATTGAATATTTTCTTCGAAGTACCCTGGGGGGCGAAAGCCGATATTAAAGTCTGAAACCTCCGACATCATCCCTGAAATGGGATCGTCCTGATAAACTAGTTGAAACTCGCCGAGGGGAATGATATTTATTCGGCAGAGGGCGTTTCTCCTCTCATGTCTTGGGTTGTCTGGTTCACGGGGCTTCCCGGTTGCGGAAAGACCACCATCGCCAAAGGAGTGAAGGCGAGGCTCGAAGAGCGAGGGATCAAAGTCAAGGTTCTGGAGCTTGACGAGATCCGCCGGGTCATAACCCCCGAGCCGACCTACACCGACCAGGAGAGGGAGGTGGTCTACGCGAGCCTCGCCTACATGGCGAAGCTTCTCTCCGAGGCGGGAACGAACGTCATCGTGGACGCCACCGCCAACCGGCGGAGGTATCGGGATCTTGCAAGAAAACTCATACCCAACTTCGCGGAGGTTTACGTCAAGGCGTCCCTTGCGGCCTGCATCGAGCGCGAGCGGGGCCGAAAGGCGGTCTACTCCCCCAAGGGGATCTACGCGAAGGCCGGCGAGGAGGAGGCGAACGTCCCGGGGGTCAACGTCGCCTACGAGGAGCCGACCGATCCGGGTGTGGTGGTGGACGCCGAGAGGCTCGGCCCGGAAGAGAACGCGGGATTGGTGACGAGCTGGATCCTGGAGACCTTCGAAAACTCGGATAAGTGATTTTAACAGGAAAGGTTAATAACGGCACACTTCTTTCATCTCGCAAGGAGGAATCATACTGAAATCTAATGCTGGCTTCGTTGGATTTGACGGAACGGAAAATAAGAGAACAGTTCTCGCCCTGGACGCTGTCAAGAAGGCCGCGGGGATCGGGGGCGACCTGAACGTCCTCTTGCGCCAGCCCCACGGCAGGGCGAAGAGCATCCTGAGCAAGCTCGTCAGGATCTGCGACGTCAAAGCTTACGTCTCGGACGATGCAGACAAGGCCAAGTGGGAGGGCGCTGGCTTCTCGGTAGAGGGAGGCTTCAACGACTTCTTCGAGGACTCCGACTTCGTCATGGTAGGAACTCCGGGAGATCAGGAGGCGCCATACGTCGAGGCAGGGCTCGCCGCCGACTGCACCGTCTCCCTGATGGGCGGAGCCCACAGAAACAAGATTATGGCGGCCCTGAAGGAGAAGGGCTTCGAGATATCCGACTCCCTGAAGGCCGACTTCGAGCGGGAGTTCTTCTTCGGCCTTGAGAACTACGAGGCATTCCTCAAGGCGAAGCCGAAGCTCGTCCAGTGCACCAGCTGCAACACCACCGGGATATGCAGGACGTCTTTGGCGGCTAGGCCCCTCGGCCTCAAGATGATCCTCGGCAACATCGACAGAAGGCACGGCGACCCCCACACCGTCGTGAGAGCCTCACCCTCTGCCGTCTCCATCGGTAAGGGCGTGGGCCACCAGGGAACCGATGCCGGGACCGTCTTCGAGGAGGTGACCTACAGCATCAGGGCGAGCAAGATCCCGACGACGGTGCCCCACACCAGCTTCCTAGACCTAGTCTTCGATGGGGACGTGACCCCCGAGGACCTGGTCGAGAGCCTGGCGAAGACGAGGGAGGTCGTCGTGGTGCCCTACCAGGACGAGGGCGGACGAAAGCACGAGTGGACGAGCGAGATCATGGAGGCCTTCCTATCCGGCTTCGAGCGGCCGATCAGCCCCGAGATCTTCGAGCTTCTCGTATCCGACTCGATAATCCCCGTCAAGCTCGGCGACTACACCATCCTCCAAGTGGCGATGATGGTCGAGCAGATGTCCATCGCCGTCCCCAACCACGTCGAGTCCTATCTCCTCAGCGCGGGCTACTCGGCTGAGAAGGTCCACAGCACCGTAGACGGAGCCCTCACTTGCGTCCACGGCGTCTGGCCGGACAGCCTCTCCACCTGAGCTCCCCAATTTCTATGTCCGAAGAGCCGATGGTGGGCGACCTATCCGGTGAGAAGGTCCTCCTCGGAAAGGAGGCGACCGAGGAGCTTTACGAGCAGGGGAGCTTCGGAAGGCCCGTCGCAGGGGGCCTGGAGCTCACCCTCGTCGAGGCGGCTTACCTCCTGGACCGGGGTAGGATAGCTGTCCGCCTCGATGGGAATGAGCTCGACTTCCGATCCCTCTTCGAGACGGCGACGGCGAGGGAGACGGGCTTCGAGTTCAAATACGTCGTCTACAAGGACCTCCGGGAGAGGGGATACTACGTCCAGCCGGGTGTCACCGACTTTCGGGTCTACCCCCGGGGCGGAAGGCCCGGCAAGACCCCGGCCGAGTTCTACGTCCAGGTGATCTCCGAGAGGCACCCTCTATCCCTCAAAGAGCTGGTGGAGCCGACGAAGGTCGCAAGGCAGATGAGAAAGAGGCTGATGCTGGCGGTCGTCGATGAGGAGAGCGACATAACCTTCTACGAGGCGAGGGAGAGGGGCCTTTCGGGCGATATGAAGATCGAGGCTCATGGCGGCACCGCCACCCTCTTGGAGGACAGGGTGATGCTCTGGGACACGGAAGCATCGGAGCTTCTTCATGAGGAGGGGTTCTATGGAAAGCCCGGGGGCGGGAGGCTCCAGCTCTCCCTGGTGGAGTCGGCCTACCTCCTCGATAAGGGTGTGATCGACGTCGTGGACCGGTCCGGCAACCCATTGACAGTTGAGGAGTTCGAACGGCGGGCGAGGCTCATCGAGGAGGACTTCGATATGAAGCGCCGGGTCTACAGGGACCTCCGGGACCGAAACTTGGTGGTCAAGACGGGGTTCAAGTTCGGAAGCCACTTCCGGGTCTACAAGAAGGTGGAGGGGTCAAATAAGGTGCCCCACTCCGAGTACCTGGTCCACTCCGTCCCCGAAGACTACGTATTCCACCTCCCCGTCGTCTCCCGGGCCGTCAGGCTCGCCCACAGCGTCAGAAAACAGATGCTCTTCGCTTACGCGGACGACGGCGAGGTGAGGTATCTGGAGATCAAGAGACTGAAGCCCTGATTTTAGATATGATCGCCACCGGCTCCGGCCTTCTCCGCTTTTTTTCGTCCCTTAACGCCTCTTCTTCATACCTCCGCCGGAAGAGGTCTTCGCCCAACCTTCAGGAGCTGATCTCTGAAGGCGATAACCATCTGAAAGAGGGCAGGCTCGATCCCGCCCTGAGGCTTTATCGTAAGGCCGCCGGGATCGATCCCGGAAACTCGGCGGAGAAGAGGTCTGCCCTCGTCCTCGGGATGATGGGAAGGTACATGGAGGCGATCGCCTCCCTCGACCGGGCGATCGAGATCGCTCCCTCCGACCACCAGATCTGGATGCACCGGGGCTTTCTCTTCTGGAGGCTGGAGAGATGGAAAGACGCCCTCGCCTCTTTCGAGCGGGCGGCAGCCCTCAGCCCAGAGGACGGGTACGCCCGGCACTGCATCGGCGTGACGGCCGAGGAGATAAGAGGGGTAAAAGAGAGATCAAGAAAAGGACCTCTCAGAACCAAGGAATTAGCCTTGAAAACTTGAAAATCGGCTTTAATGGACTCGGCGGGATTCGAACCCGCGGCCTCTACCTTGCGAAGGTAGCGATCTACCCCTGATCTACGAGCCCGCAGTTAAACGGTGAGAAGAGGCCTTCAGAGGAGTCCTACCTCTTCAACCTCTACCGACTGGACTCCCGCCACCCCTGCGACGGCGGCCTCCAGCCCCTCAGTCCCGGTGACGCCCTCCGCCAGGATCACGGCCACCATAAGCGCCTTCAGGCCGAAGGCTATCGGCTCTTCTGCGAAACCGTGAAGCCTCGCTCCTTCCGGAAGGACGGACTTAATGTCCTCCTTCATCTTCTCCATGTCAACGTCGGCGCCCTCGGGCATTATCTTCAGCTTAGCGGCAACTTCTCCCATGCGATCACCTCAGGGTCCCAAGAACCCGCAGCTGGGGCACGTATAGGGGTTGCTCTGCTTTCTGCACTTGTTGCACCTTATAACAATCTCCCCACAGTTGGGGCAGGGGAACCTGGCGCCACCCGGCCCGATCAGCGTTACTCCGCATGACATGCATCTTTCTGATTTTTCCGTCATGTTACTCTCTCTACCAGCTTTGATCGATCCCAGGGTATAAACTTTCCCTTACGTCAGGACCGCTCCGACCAACACATCACCCTCTTATAAGGGTTCCGCCTTCCCGCGCCCTCAGGTTCGCGATGAAGCGGCTCGGGTCCCTTCCGTCGAGGACGAGGCAGCTCTTCCCCGACCTCCTCAGGATCCGAAGGGCGCCCTGGTCGATGCAGGTCTTCTTTCCTATGAGGGACTCTGCCGGGATCTCGCCCGCTACCCCGCCCTCCAGGATCACGCCCTCGACGTCCGTCGCTTTGACGAGATCGGCCGAGAGCCTCGCGGCCACGAGGACCGCCACGGAGTCGGAGGTGTAGTCCCATGTGTGCTCAAGCCCCCCGTCGTCCTCTCTCAGGGGTTGGTAGGGTAGGAGGATTTGTACCCCAGAGTTGGGCCTTGAGATATCGTCGGTCAGGGAGGCGCCAGTGCCGTCCGCCAGAAAATGGGCGTACTCCTCCATCGCCAAGACCGCCATCCAGTGGGCCGTCTCCTCCGACAGATGGTATCTCCGGTGGAGGTCTCTCACCAGGTCGGCCATGGGGCCGCCGCCGGGAACCACGAGAAAAGCGTCCCCTTTCCTCGATAAGTCCACAAGGCCCTTCACGATATCTCTTGATACCCCAATGAGACTTCCGCCAATCTTAATTACGCAGAAGGCCATGGCGAGATCTGGGCCTCCAAAGTATATCTGAGGTGCGGAACGAACGTATTGAAAACGCATTGGTCAGACAATAGAATGAAAAGAAGAGCGCAAAAGTCGATATTGGATGTAGGGTAAAGGAGGGAGACTAAGTCCATCGACTTTTGCCAATCCGACCAACGTCATTTGTCGAATATAAGCCTTTCGGTAGGCCACTGCCTTTAAGTCTATATAAACGTTGTGGCTTGCATGAAGACTCCGATGCTGGCTGCTGACGCCCTCATCCTCTTCGATGGGGGGATCGTGCTGATAAGAAGAACGAACTCGCCCTACCAGGGGTTTTACGCCCTTCCCGGGGGGTTTGTGGAGGTCGGAGAGACCGTCGAGGATGCGGCCAAAAGGGAGGCGAAGGAGGAGACGGGCCTTGATATCACCCTCCTTAAGCTGGTGGGGGTCTACTCGAAGCCCGATCGAGACCCGCGGGGGCACGTCGTCTCGGTCTCTTACCTCGCCGAGGGGAGGGGGGAGCTCGCCGCCGGGTCGGACGCCGGGTCCGCAGAGGTCTTCGACCCGGAGAAGCTTCCGCTCCTCGCCTTCGACCATGCTCAGATCATCCAGGACGGGCTGGAGAAGCTTTAAGATCTCTTCTGTCAGGAGATGGAGCTTGCATGGCCGACGATATCAGGGAGATCATAGAGAAGTACGCCCTTCAGAACGCGGTGAAGTACAGGGCCGCGCCCCAGGTCGGCGCGGTGATGGGAAAGCTGATGGGCGAGCACCCGGAGCTTCGGGCGAGGGCGAAGGAGGTATCGCCCCTCGTCGCCTCGGTCCTCTCGGAGGTGGCGAGGACCAGCCCCGAGGAGTGGGTGAAGAGGCTCGCGGAGATCGCGCCGGAGCTTTTGGCGGAGCTTGGCGAAAAGAAGGAACCGGACAAGGGGCTTCCGGCCCTTGAGGGGGCCGAGGGGGGCGTCGTCATGAGGTTCGCCCCAAACCCCAACGGACCGCCCACCATCGGGTCCGCCCGGGGGATCATCATCAACTCCGAGTACGTCAAGAGGTACGGCGGGAAGTTCTTCCTCCGCTTCGACGACACCGACCCCGTCAACAAGAGGCCGATGCTGGAGGCCTATGGCTGGTACCTGGAGGACTCGGAATGGCTGGGGGCTGTCCCTGACGAGGTGGTGATCGCCAGCGACCGCCTCCCCAAATATTACGAGATCGCTAGAGAGCTGATCAGGAGGGGCGGAGCTTATGTCTGCCGGTGCGATCAGGCGTCTTTCAAGGCTCTGAAGGACGCTGCCAAACCCTGCCCCCACCGGGACCAGAGCCCCGAGGAGAACATGGCCCTCTGGATGGAGATGATGAACGGCGGCCTAGGGCCGGGAGACGCGGTCCTCAGGGTCAAGACCGAGATCGCCCACAAGGACCCTGCCCTCAGGGACTGGGCGGCCTTTCGGATCGTGACCGCCGACCACCCGCGAGTCGGCGAGAAGTACAGGGTCTGGCCTCTCCTCGACTTCGAGTCCGGGGTCGAGGACCACCTCCTCGGCGTCACCCACATCATCCGCGGAAAGGACCTGATGGACAGCGAGAGGAGGCAGAGGTACCTCTACGGGCACATGGGCTGGGAGTACCCGACGACGATCCACTGGGGGAGGATCAAGATCCACCAGTTCGGCTCCTTCAGCACCAGCGCCCTACGGCGGGCTCTGGAGGCCGGGGAGTACGTTGGCTGGGACGACGCGCGGATGCCGACGGTCAGGGCCCTGAGGCGTCGCGGCATCCGGGCCGAGGCACTCCGAAAGTTCATGATCGACCTGGGGGTCGGAGAGACGGACATCAGCATCAGCATGGACTCGGTCTACGCAGAGAACAGGAAGATCGTCGACCCGGAGGCGAAGAGGCGCTTCTTCGTCAAGGACCCGGTACCGATGGAGGTCGAGGGTGAGGTGCCAGAGATCGCAAAAGCCCCCTTCCATCCGACATTGAACCTGGGATTTCGGGAGATCCCTGCTGGATCGAAGATCCTCGTCTCGTCTGACGACCTGAAGGATCTCAAGGTCGGAGGAAGCCTGAGGCTTAAAGACCTCTGCAACATTGAAATCACGGCCCTCAATCCCCTCCGGGCGCGGGTCATCGGGACCGACCCTCACCAGGCGAAGGAGATGAAGCTCCGGATCATCCACTGGGCCCCTCCGAACGGCATCCCCGTGAGGGTGATGCGCCCCGACGGCGTCGACTCGGGCATCGGCGAATTGGGCATCAAGGACGACCTCGGCAAAGTAGTCCAGTTCGAGAGGTACGGCTTTGTCCGGATAGACTCCGTTTCGGATGACGAGGTCGTCGCCTACTTCGCCCATCGGTGAACGAGTCGCGGGCTTGAGGGCACTTTGAGAAGAAAGGTCGGACTTCACATGAACTCAAAAGAGATCGCTCTCTGTGGCGGGCTCATTCTGCTCGCGTGGATGGTCCATTATCTCATGAGGTTTACGGAATCGATCACAGGCGAGCTGCAGGCAGCGGTCTCGATTTCAGTCTACTGCCTGATAGTGCTTCTCTTCCGGATCTCTTTCCTGGAGGCGAGCGTCGCAGGCCTTGTGACCGGGGTGGCTCTGATGACCGCCACGGCCTCGCCCTTCCCCCTGGCCAACATACCGTCCCACTGGGCGGGACTTGTCTCCTGCAAGCCTTTCGCCGATCGGATGAGGGGCGAGGGTGGGGCGCTTCGACCGTCTTCGGTCTCAGTCGCGGTCCTGCTGGCGACGGTGGCGAGCTTTCTGGTCTTCGTTCTCGTGAGCTACTACGGCATCCTGACCTTTCCGGACCTGGCGAGGGGAAGCTCGGGCGTCATCGGAGCCGTCCTCGATGGAGGACTGACCCTGGGAGCGTTTGCGACTCCGTCCCTCTTCAAGGTGGGGATACCGACGATGGTCGCAAACGCCGTCCTCGCGCCGATACTGTACATTCTAGCCAGGCGCCGGACGTCGAGGTGGACGACGGCATAAGTTGAGCCGACGGCGAGAACTTGTTTTCAGGGTGGTGGCCGACATCTCCGACGAGGAGATCTGCAAGGTCTGCAAAGGAAAGGGCTCGATCGTCGTCCGGGGCGCGGTCTGCACAGAACCCCTGGAGAGGACAGAGACCTGCCCGAGATGCGGCGGGCGGGGTCGCACCAGCTCGGGGTCGAGGAGTAGGTGGCGGTTCTGGAGAAGGCGCTAAATCAGAGATACCCGAACCCCGAGATCGCCGCCACCAGGAAGGCTGCGAGGGCCGCCGCCATCCCCATCTTCAGCATCTTCTGAGCCCTCGGTGCCTCGCCCCTGATGATGCTCGCCAGAGCCACGAGGAAGAGGAGGTCGGCGACGGTGACCGCGACGATGTAAGCCCTGCCCAGGGGCGCAAGATAGCTTAGGACGATGGCCGCGAGGACGAAGGCGGCGGCGAGGAGGAACGACCATCGCTCGCCGATGACGATGGGCAGGGTCTTCGCGCCGCTGGCCCGATCGCCCGCCACGTCCTCGATGTCCTTTTCGATCTCTCTTGCCAGGGTGGCGAGAGACGCGAGAAGGAAGAGGAAGGCTGTGATCTCGACGTCATCTCCAGCGGCCCCTCCGAAGAGGAAGGTGGAGCCGGTCAGGTACCCCACCGCCAGGTTTCCCGCAAAGGGCGTGACCTTGAGGTTTCGGGCGTAGAGGTAGAGGAGGACCGAGTTGAAGATGGCTATGGCCAGAGCGAGGGGGTTTATGAAGAGGGCCGCAAGACACCCGGCCCCGAACAGGACGATCGACCAGGCTAGGGCCCGGTCAGGGCTGATTCTGCCGCTCGGTATCGGCCGGCCCGGCCTGTTGACGGCGTCGATCTCGCGGTCGAAGTAGTCGTTGACGGCGTTTCCCGCCCCCGTCACCGCGAAGACCGCCAGGGCCACCAGGAATGCGGTGAGGGGCTCGGGGCCGCTGTCTGCCACCAGAAAGCCGATGAGGGCGGCGACGGCCGCCATCAGACAGTTTCCGGGCCTCATGATCTCCAAAAAAACCTGCGCCATCTCTCCGAAATCCTCCTGACTTTCAGGGCTTACGATCGATCTTCGGATAAATTTATGCCCTAAACGAGGTGGACACATCAAAGCTGTCTTGTTTTCATTAAGGGCCAAAGGTCTTAAACTCTGAAGATATAAAAGTCCGAATATGAACGGGTCACGAATATTCGATAGATCGACGGGCGCAGGAGTATCGGGAAGGCTGGCGAGCCCAGCTTCAGGGGCTGAGGGGAAGTGATCGGATGGCCGTCACCTTCGATCCAGAGACGAGGCTATCTCACATGGCCGAATACCTGTCCAGGTTTCATCTGAACCTCACCTTTGAGGAGGGGATGGTTCAGCTCCTCCGCCTCCGGCTCACCGGGTACAAGCTCGCAGCCGAGATCGGCGACGGGGAGGCGAGGGCCAGGGTCGACGAGATGATCAAAAAGGGGTACGAGAAGCTGGGCGAGCACTGGGAACGGGAATCCGAAGACCCTTACGACGACCCCTGTCGGGCTCAGTACGAGCTTCTGGCGGAACTCCGATCCTACGTCTACAGGGACTTATCCGAGCCCTTCATGGCCTTCATCCGGGCTGAGTTCAAGAAGATCTTCGTTCCCACCCTCCGCCTCCTGACGGAGCTTTGCAGATCCGAAAACAAGTACACATGGGACCAGGTGAAGGTCCAGCTCCAGGAGATCATGGCCGAGATCGAGGTCGACGTCGAGTGGGAGGTCTGCGACGCCTACATGGAGCGGTATCTCGCAAAGGTCTCGGGGGTTTTGGAGATCGGACCGAACGAAAAGAGAAGGGGAGGTTGAGGGGATTTTGGCCAGCCCCGCCCTTTTCCAGCTGCGCCGCCGATCTTTTCGATCTCAGCTTACGCTTGCCGCCCTCTCGACGAGAAGCTCGAGCCTCTCGGCCCCGGCCAGAGGATCGGAGTTTTGAGCAGAGACCCACCCGCCGAGCTTCTCCAGAGCCTTGCCGGACCTGATGATCTCCCTTGATATCGAAAATCCCTCCGAGAGGCTCCCCGCCTTTCCCGCCATCATGAGGATGGGGGCGGCGTTGATAGAGATCGTCGTCTCTTTTGGCCCTTTCTCCGCCCCAGAGAGGACCCAGAGAAACTCCACCGCCTCCTGGAATATATCCTTCCGGGGGAGGAGGAGCCTCTCGTCCACCGGCTCCGCGCCGAAGTCCTGAGGAGACAGCTCAAAGGTCTCTATCCTTCCATCTTCGAAAATTTCGGCGACGAAGGTCTTTCCCGAGGGCGACACCTCGTCCATCCCCCGCTGGCCGTCGGAGGCGAGGCCGAAGACGACCATCGCTCTCGAATAGCCGATATTTTTCATCGCCTCAGCGATGGGAACCACCAGATCCTTCGAGTAAACTCCCCTCACCCCACACCTAGGCATCGCCGGGTTTGCGAGAGAACCGGCGATGTTCAGGATCGTCCCGAACCTTATCTTTGATAGGATCCTCCCGAGGCCCACCGGATGGACCCACGGGCTCATGCCGTTGAAAATCCCAATCCCCGCCCTTTCAATGCTTCTTTTGACGATCAGGGGGTCGGCCTCCACTTCCACTCCCAGCACCTCCAGGATGTCGACGGTCCCGCACCGGGAGGTTATCGCCCTCGCCCCGTGCTTTGCCATGGGAACGCCGCCAGCGGCGGCGACGATGGAGGCGGCGGTGCTGATGTTGAAGGTATCGACGGCGTCCATCCCCGTGCCGCAGTTCTCGAAGAGGTCGCCAGAGACCTCTGGAGAGACTTTGACGGTATCAAGCTCGTATATCGCCTCCCAGCCTCCAGCGATCTCGTCGGGGGTCGGACCCTTGGCGGTGATGGCCGCAAGAAACGCCCCCTGATGAGCGTCGGTCTGCTCGTTTGATAGCACGGCGGAGAACATCTCCCTCGCCTCCTCCCGCGTGAGGCTCCCTCCGGCGATGAGCCGGTTCAGCTTCGATCCAAAATCTGCCATCGCATCTTCCAAAAGATATCACCTGCCAAAATCCGTCACCACGGCCTTCAGCCCCTCGCGCCTCTCGGCGTGTTCAAAGCCCATCGATATCTCGCCGAGGGAGACCCTCTCGGTGATCAGCCGGCCGACGTCAATTGACCCGGAGGAGATCAGATCCAGAGCCAACCCGTTCTGGGCGGGGGTGCAGCCGTAGGAGCCGACGATGAGGTTCTCCCGGTAGTGGAGGATGTTCAGGTCCAGCCTCGGCGCGGCCAGGTTCGGAGGACGGCCCGAGAAGAGGGAGACCCGACCCCGAGAGGCGAGGAGAGCGAGGAGGTCGTCGTCGACGGCGACGTCCCGGCTGGCCAGGATTATGACGTCAAAGCCCCTCCCAGCCGTCGCCTCGTCGGCCTGCTCCGAAAGGTCCTCTCCTCCGGAGGAGATGACCAAGTCCGCCCTCGAGGATCGAGCCAGATCGACCCGGTTTTCGAGAGGTTCGACCATCGCCACCATCGAGGCGCCCCTCTCACGGGCCAGCATGGCATGAAGGATCCCCGCAGGCCCCGCCCCATAGATCAGGACCGAGTCGCCCTCACAGACCCCAACCCGCTCCTGGGCGTTGATGGAGCAGGCCAGGGGCTCTGCAAGAGCCGCCTCCTCGAACCTCACCCCGTCGGGTATGGGGAAGACGCCACCTTTTCTGACCGAACCCCTCGGCACTAGGAGATATTCTGCAAACCCGCCGTCGAGGTTGAAGCCGAGGATCCGGACCCCCTCGCACATGTTTTCTCTCCCCCGCCTGCAGGCGGGGCAGCTTCCGCAGAAGATTCCCGGAAAGACCTGGACCCTCTCACCCACCTCGGGGCCGAAGCCGCCACTCTCGAAGACGACGCCGGAGATCTCGTGGCCAAGGATCCGGGGGTAGACCAGATCCCTCTGCCCCCGCCTCATCATCTTGACGTCGGTGCTGCATATCGAGCAGGCCTCTACCTTCAATATCATGCCCCCGTCAGGACAGATTGGATCCTCCACCTCCCGGAGGGCCATCTTTCCGGGAGCCTCCAGCACTGCGGCCATCATAAACAATTTTCCTCCATAGTTGTTGTGCAGCCTTTGACCATCAATCCAGCCTATAAGATGGCATGCCATGGTTCAGACGCACCCAAGAGAGATATTCGGGTATATAACATTTGCTTATTATTAGAAAAGATTGATCGGGGATCAAGCAAACTTGAGTTGCTTCAAACCATCCTTAGAATTATGAGATCATGAAATGGGATCACTTCGAGAAGATCCGCCATCGATAGTTCCTTCTGATGCGAAAGCGGTGGTCGATTATGGGAGATTATTTCATGGGGTGGCGCTAAATAAATCGTCTGGGGTAGAGAGGATGAGAGACCTTTTCGATTTTGCAGACGAACTTGGACCGACGAAGATCATCCACGTCTACGAACCGTCGGCAGGGCTCAGGGGCGTTCTGGTGGTGGACAACGTGGCCCGGGGGCCATCGATAGGCGGCCTCAGGATGGCGACCGACGTCAGCTGCCAGGAATGCATAAGGCTCGCCCGGGCCATGACCCTCAAGAACGCGGCCGCGGACCTTCCCCACGGCGGCGGCAAGTCAGTGATATTCGGTGACCCGAAGATGCCGAAGAGGGAGAAGGAGATGAAGATCAGGGCGATGGCCTCTGCCCTCCGGAACGTCGAAGAATACATCTTCGGTCCGGACATGGGGACCGACGAGGAGTGTATGGCCTGGGTCAGAGACGAGATAGGCAGATCTGTGGGCTTGCCTTGCGAGGTTGGGGGGATACCCCTCGACGAGATCGGGGCCACGGGGTGGGGCGTCCTCCATTCGACGGAGGTGGCCCTCGAATACCTCGACTTCGATCTGGAGGGGGCGAGGGTGGCGGTCCAGGGGTTTGGGGCCGTCGGGAGGCATTCGGCCCGCTTCCTATCGGAGAGGGGAGCGGTCCTGGTCGGTGCGGCCGATTCCTGCGGAGCCGTCTCCGATCCCGAAGGGCTTGACGTCGGTGCCCTGATCGATCTGAAGGGAGCGGGAAAGAGCGTGGTGGATTATCCGGGAGGAACGAATCTGGACCGGGAGGCGATCATCGACGTGGAGTGTGATATCTGGATCCCAGCGGCCCGGCCCGACGTGATAGATGAGGGGAACGTGAACAGGCTGAAGACGAAGCTTGTGGTCCAGGGCGCCAACATCCCCATAACCGCTGGGGCGGAGAAGGTCCTTTCCGAGAGGGGGATCCTCTCGGTCCCTGACTTCATAGCCAACGCCGGCGGCGTGATTTGCGCGGCCAACGAGTACCGGGGCGCCTCCCGAAAGGAGACCTTCGATGCCATCGAGGAGAAGATCCGCAAAAACACAAAAGAGGTCCTGGATGCTGTCCAGGACGACGGAAAGCTTCCGAGGGAGGCGGCCTTGGACCTGGCGGTGGGAAGGCTGAAGAGGTCCATGGGCTACCGGAGATGGTCGTTATTCTCCTCTGCCCCCGGATTCCTGTAAAGCTTTCCGGCGATTGGAGAGTTAAGCGATCAGAGATCGAGAGGGTAACGCTCTCTGATCTCCCTCTCGTTCATCATCTCGATCCCGATCTCGGCCAGGGCCTCAGAGATCTTCCTCTTCTCGGCCGAGCGGAGGGACTTTCGGTCGAGGTAGGCCCCGGCGGCTCCGGACTTGCGGGCCGCCTGCTCTATCATCTCAAAATCGAGGTCTTCGGCCTGGTAGTTGGAGAAAAGGTGTCCGAAGGCGATCTTCGTCTCGATGAGAAGCCGGTTCTGGCGATTTACATAATGCCCGCCGCCGAAGCCGAGAAAGGCAGGTGGGTTGAGATCTTCGATCTTCAATATCGACTTCGCCACGGCCGTCCCGGCATCGGGGTTCGACCACTCCGCCTCGGTGCTCCCGATCTCCGCGAAGAAGGATGGCACGGTCAAATCGGTGGGGCCGTGATGGGTCGCCTCGACGGTGATCTCAAAGCCCTCGGGAGGATCTCTGGCCAGGTTCGATATGAAGGACTTGAGAGCTCCAGGGGCCGCCACGGCCAGCTCTCGGGAGGTGCCGCCCAACACCGCCTCCCCAGAGTTTCCCGAAAAGTGGCCGCAGAGGCGGGGCGTCCCGTCCTTTGCCTGATGTCTTGAGGCGAAGACGATCAGCTCGGGGGAGAGGCCCATCCCCTTCAGTCTCTCTTCAACGCCCCGGAGGGTGATCAGCTTCTCGCTGAAGATGACGAGGCTGTAGTTTTCGAACCGATGGTAAAGCCCATCTTCGTCCACCCAGGAGGCAAGCTCCATCAACCTCTCGGCGATATTGATGCTGGCGGGATCCGTTCTCGTGGCGGCGACGACGATATCGCCGGTCATACCTCGGTCTCGATATCGAGCATCGATTTCACCATGGGGGCGTAATCGATCTTCCTCACCTTCAATTCTCGGAGAGGCATGATAAAGTAACTCGGCCTCTCGGTGATAAGCCCCGCCTCACTGAGCGTTTTGACCTCCAGATCCATCCTCTCCTTCATCTCGACGTAGCACTGGGAGAGGAAGGAGCCGAATATCTCGCCGGGCTGGATGTAGCTGTAGACCGCAGCCCCGATCTTTCTGAAGGAGGAGTAAACCCTCATCATATCCTCCTGGGTCGCCTTCGGCCGAACGTTGATGTGGTAAAAGATCATCAGCTCACAACCGATCTTCTTCCAGTTGACGTTCGCCTGTCGGCTCAAAAGCCCGCTCGCGAAGAACTTGTTCCTCTTCCCGGATATGGTGGGCCGGGAGATCCCCGTCCTTCGGGAGAGCTCAAGGTCCGAGAGGGCAGGGTACTTGACGAAGGCGTGGAGGGCCAGCTTGTCCTTCTCGGTGAGCTTGACGGAATCCTCAGAGACTTCCTCCTCGATCGGCGGCTCTGCCAGAAGGTCGGTCCTGCCGAGCTCAAAGGTGTTGTCGACGGCGAGTGCGGAGTCCCAGGAGACCCGGGTCAAGGAGAATGGGAAATGATAACATCGGATATCATCGACATAACCCGCATCTTTATAGTCGTCGATGACGGGATCGAAGATCCTCTTGAAGTCGGTGAAGCTCTTGGAGTATACCATGGAGACGGAGTCGGTGTCGGTGGCCGAGTGGAATACGCAGTGAGGATGGTCCACCCACTCTTTGAACCCGGGCTTGTTCTTCCTCGTCTCCACGGGAGCGTTTGGCTCGTAGCTGGCGAAGACCGCGGTCATCATCTCCGCCCCGACACCCATCCCGGAGGGGACGTTCAGGAGCTGGACCATCTCCCATTCCCTGAACTTTCTCTTGCTCTTGAATATCGTCGATCGATCCACCCCTATCTTCGTGGCGAGATCGATATCGCTGAGCCCTGGATACCGCGCAAGCCCGTAAAGGACCAGCTTCTCTTTTGACGTAAGTTTCAGAGGCATTTCTCTTTCGTCTACATTTTTTACTATTAATAGATTGCCTTTTTCGCATTTTGAATTGAATACTGCTACATATAAGAGAGATCAATGGCACATTTTTAGCAGGAAAATTGAAAGGTGAAGGTCGCCGGGACGGAAGAGACCTCAGTGCAGATCCGCCGTCCGCGTCCTCTCTCGCACAAGAAAGGGAGAATCGTGACCCGGGACCACCAGATCTGCGATCTCGACGATCCTCGCCATGCTCTCCATGGCCAGGTCCCTGTCCACGTGGAGGCGGGGCGGGACCCACTTCAGGTAGTTTCCCATCAGGGGGAGGGCGTCTCCCGCCACGACGATCTTCCGAGATGACTCGCAGACGACGGATATGCTGTCCAGGGTGTGGCCCGGCGTCTCCATGATCCAGACGCCGGGGGCGACGACCTCCCCCTCCTTCAGCCTCCTCCCGCCCTTTCCCAACAGGACCTGCGCCCGGGTGAAGAGGCGGTTATTTCCACAGTGATCGGCATGGTCGTGGGTATTGATGACCAGGTCGACCTCCTCGGGTGAGAGGCCGAGCTCCGCGAGCCGTTTCTTTATAAGATCCGCCTCGTCCTCAAGGCCGGTATCGACGATGATCTTTTTGGACGGGGCGAGGATGAGGGTCACCGAGGACCGGGCGTCCAGAATATTCCCCTCCGCGTCCCTCTCGAGATGGCCGGGCTTCAGCAGGAAGGCCCGGGGCCTGGCTTCCAGACTCATCTCACGATCCCGATCTCGTTTAGCTCCTAGACTACGACGGTGCCTTCAGTCCAGGAGAGGCTCCAGCTTCAAAAGGAGCCGGTCCACCTGCTCGACGGCGGTTCCTATGTACTGGTGGGGGTCGAGGAGCCGCTGGATCTCGTCGCTGGAGAGAACGCCGGAGACCGTCTCCTCCCCGGCCAGGACCTCGGCGAGGGTCGTCCCCTCCTCGACGGCCCTCATGGAGGAGCTTCTCATGATCTCGTGAGCCTTCTGCCGACCGACGCCCCGCTTTGCCAGCTCCACCATCACCGACTCAGCCATGTTCAAACCCTGGAGGAGGTTGAGGTTCTTCTCGACCTGGTTGAGGTTTATCGAGAGCCCCTCCAGGATCCGAGCGGTGAGGGCGAGGAGGTGGTCTGTGAAGATGAAGGCCTCGGGAAATAGTATTCTCTCGCAGCTGGAGTTGGTGAGGTCCCTCTCGTCCCACAATGGTATGTTTGCGAAGGCCGGCTCGATCTGGGCCCGGACGACCCGGGCAAGGCCGCAGACCTGCTCGGACTTGATGGGGTTTCTCTTGTGGGGCATGGTGCTCGAGCCCACCTGCTTCTTGCCGAAGACCTCACTGACCTCTCCGATCTCGCTTCTCTGAAGGGTCCTGATCTCCACACAGATCTTGTCGAGGGTCGAGGCGACGAGCCCCATCCAGCAGATCATCTCGGCGTGGCGGTCCCTCTGGACCACCTGGTTTGAGACGTCCACCTCGTGAAGATCCAGAACCTCCATCACCCTCTCCTGGATCTTCATGCCGTTTGAGCCGAAGGCCGCCTGGGTCCCGACGGCTCCGCTCATCTTGCCAACGGCGGCCCGGGGCGCAAGCTGCGCGAGCCTCTCCAGGTGGCGGGCCATCTCGGAGGCCCAGACCGCAAACCGCAGGCCGTAGGTTGTGGGCACACCGATCTGGCCGTGGGTCCTCCCGGCACAGACGAGGCCCTTGTGCTCCTCGGCCCTTCTGAGAAGCACCCCGAGAACCCTTTTCACCTTCACCTCCAGGACTTCAAGGGAGGCCTTGATCTGAAGGCCCGTCGCCGTGTCCAGGATGTCGTTGGAGGTGGCGCCGAGGTGGACCCACTCGCCGGCCCACTCACAGGACTCGGCCAGGGCATGGACGACGGCCATCATGTCGTGGCCGATCTCGTCCTCGATCTCCTTCGCCCGGTCGGGGCTCGCCCTCTCGGCGGCCCTCTCGATGTCGTCTGCAGCCCCCTCGGGGATGAGGCCGAGCTCCTCCTCGGCCCGGGAGAGGGCGGCCTCCACCAAAAAGAGGCACCGGAACCTGTAGTCTTCTGACCAGAGATCCTTCATCTCCGGATTTCCGTAACGAAACTCGATGGGATGAATCGCCATAATCAAAGCTCCAAAGGGTGATGAGGGAAGGGATAAAAGGAGGTTTTGGTCACTGCGGGGGCTCTTCACGGCCTTCGTCCTCCCTCCCAGCCGCCGGTGGTCAAGTGCGTCCTGGGTTCCATCAGCCGTGACATGTACGGCGTGGTTCGGGGACGGTGGAGATGATGCGACTGACAGGCCAGACGGTGAGCATGGCGGCGGTGATCCTGATATTCGCCCTGTACCCGGGCGGGACCGAGATCGTTCCTGAGAGCCATCCCGCCTTTCTCGACAGCCTAAAGGTGATCTTCGGCGTCTTCCTCGTTCTCGCTCTCACGAGCCTGGTTTTGATGGTGATGGTGGGGCGGTCGGAGAAGATGTGCGCGTAATTTGGGCACGATATTTAAATTAATCTAATATTAAGTTATATATATAAGTTTTACATGGTCAACGTACAGGCCAGTTGTACGTCAATTATATCAGATCTCACTGTCAAAATATTGGGTAATTAGCTCAATTGACCGTTGGAAGGAGGAACAACTATTGGAGCTGAAAGATAAAATCCTCGAGGTCATCGGGGGAGAGCATGTGGCCGCAGTGGCCACCGTTTCCGCAAGCGAGCCAGCATTGAGGTTCATGGCCCTGGAGGGAAAAGACGACCTGAGCCTGGTGGGGGCGACGATGAGAAGCTCCCGGAAGGTACAGCAGATTAAAGAGAAGCCCGTCGCTGCCATATCGGTATGGTCCGGCGAAAGCTACTCTGACCCCTACGTCGTGATCATGAGCAGGGCCGAGGTTTACGAGGACCTGAAGACGAAGAAGATCTTCTGGGACCCCAGGCTTGAGCCGTATTTCCAGACGCCGGAGAACCCGGAGTACGTGGTCTTGAAGTTCGTTCCCAATAGGATTGAGTACTACTCCGGCATGGGCATGGAGGTTTGGGAGAGGTAGGGCCCATATGAGTTTCCCTCGCAGTCTGCCTATTCGAAGGTGATGCTGATCACCAACCTTCACGGCATCGAGGACGATTTATTTGGGCCTGTTGATCCAGGTGCTCATGGCCTGAACAGGGAAAAATCACGGACTGAGCGCAAATGAGATGACCCCGTGACCCAAGGGGCTGGCTTGGCATTTTCGGAGACGGGGATCATCTCCATCCCTTTAGGGCTGATGGCTCAGCCAGTCGTTCCAGGTGTAGAGCCTAGCATCACACCCCTGAAGCATCAGGGCGTACCAGACTATGGAAGCCTGGCCACCGTTCTTGGTGTAGACAGCGACCGGCCGATCCTCATCAAGATCGCCGAAGATCTCGGAGAGAGCAGAATCGTCCTTGATCCAGCCGTCTTCGATCACTCGGTGATAGTCGATGTTGATCGCTCCGTCGATGTGACCTAGAGAGAACTGATCGGGGGTTCTGGCGTCGACCACCACAAACTCGCCGCTGGCGACGGATTCGTAATCTGCACGAAGCTCAAGGAAGGGGTCTGGGGAGTAGACGGCTGGGGGCCTCGTCGTCGGCGCTACAGCCATCGGAAGTCCGGCTGCGGCCCAGTCTTCAGCCGTTCCTTCCAGGATCTGGGCCTTCTGGTGGCCCAGGTACTTCATGGCCCAGAAAACGAAGGTGAAATCGCCGCAGGAGAAGCAGTCGCCATATATGATCAGCTCGTCCTTCTCGGTGATTCCGGCGTTTCCGAGAACCCCGGCCAGATCGGCCACGGACTTGAGAGATCCGTCCCCCTGGACCAGGCTTCTTGAGTGGAGGAGGATCGATCCCTCGATGTACGAGGAGCTCTGGGGCGGCGTGTTGCTGACGTAAGCGATCAGAGGCTTTGAGTCGCCGTCAAGCCTGTCGCGGAGCTCCTGGGCGGATATGGATTGGGGCCAGATCTCGTCAAGGCCATCCGACTCGGCTTCGTTTACCTTTTCAGCACCGGCTACAGCTACCGTCCCGCTAGATGGAGACGCAACCTCCGACGATTCGCCTAGGGCAGCCTCGACCCAGGCGGGGCCGTCCCACGTGCCTTCGCCGCCTCCGCGACAGCTGCATCCGGCCTGTGCGCTGCTTGCAAGAGCGATCACGGCGACCAGAAGCGCTCCGTACTTCGCTAGTTTAATTCGCATTCTGTATACACTCCTTTAAAGCACCCTTAATAAGTCCGTGCCGTCCAGCGATACCTCAGTCTCCAGCGATCAGCCAAGCCAGGTTCATCATCTCTATGACAGCCCCCTCGGAGAGACGGTATCTCGACCACTTTCCCTCCTTCCGCTCCTTTACCAGGCCCGCCCTCTTCAGGATCGATAGGTGATGAGATGTCGAAGATTGGGGCCTGTCGAGGGCGATCATGATCTCGCAGACGCAAAGCTCGCCCTCTCTGAGGAGCTTTAGAATCGCGAGCCTGAAGGGATCGGACATCGCCCTGAATACCTCGGCCTCGGCATCAAGCTCTGCCTCGTCTATGCTGTCGGAGAGGTCCTGAAGTCTCCTGCAAGTGTTTTTGGCCTTGCACCGGTCTCCTGTCAGCCTCGCCAGCCTCTCAGCGCAAAGGTCGTGGAGCTCGACATCCTCGCTCATATCGATCAGCTCAGCAGCAAGAGCACCCGCCGGAGGGAAGGAGCCTGTACTTCTCCACCATCCAGCACTCCTTGCAGATCTTGATCTTGCCCCTCACTTGATGTTTCACCTTGAAAAGGGAGCAGCCCTCTCTGCCGCACATCTAGCATTTCATCCGGACCTGCCGCTCCTTTTAGCCTTGTCGTCTCCCATCGACTCACAGGATTCATATCAATCTATTTCGATATATAAGGATGTCGACTACTTTCAGATATGTTCTCCAAAGGCCTCAGAATACGCCTTATGTTGATGCAGTTTCTAGTTAGTATCAATACATTGACGAGGCGAATTTGGGGTAAAATCGCTTTGATGGGGATAAGGATACGGGCAATCCAACAACTATATATACGAATATCCTCCACCCCAGGACTGGGCTTCAGATGTACGCTCAGCTATCAGAAGCACCGAATATCAATCTATATTGATGCGTTCTATATGAGGGTCACGCAGAGGAGAACGTGACCCGAATTCACGGTGTGAGAAGTAGTGGGGTAACATCGAGAGGAATAGTGGGAGTTGGTATACATTTCGCATTCAATCAAGATTAAACGCCTCACAGCCCTGGTTGTGGGAATCGTTCTGGTGGTCGGCCACATAGCCGCCGTCTCGGCAGCAGAATACTCCGTAGGGTCCGGACCCGATGACTGGTGGACCGTCTATCCCGAACAGCATCCTAACGCTGGATCTGAAGTAAATCATCCTCAGTGGGTGTTGGACGACCTGAAAGAGAAGCCGATCCTTATTCTCGACCACAGCGCTGGAAAGTGCAAAGCCTGCGTCGACCAAGAGGCCTATGTGGACGCCGTCCTGGATGACTACGGGGATGACGTGGCGTATGAAAACCTGATATCTGGCGGCAGCGACCTGAAGGCGGAAGAACTTTTCGACATCTACGACCCCAACGGTGGCAAGTCCTACATCCCTCTGACGATCGTTCTGACCCTGGTGGAAGATTCTGACGGAAACGTCGTGGTGGGATGGCACAGCATGGAAGACGCCGCTGGAGGGGAGGAGATGGTCAGATCCCGCGTCGAGGACGCCATCGACTATCATGAGAAGAACGTCGAAGAATGGGGCTGATCAGAGATCTGATGAGCGCTTTCGGCATGCGCAAAATGGCTCAGCCGGGTTTTGATCGATGAGGTAGCAAGGAGAGGAAGAAGGTTCTCTTCCTCTGCACCCACAACTCGGCTCGATCTCAGATGGCAGAAGGGCTCTTGAAGACCATGTATGCTAGACCGGTACGAGAGCTATAGCGCTGGCATTGAAGCCACGATAGTAGATCCTCGTGCCGTCTTGGTCATGAAGGAGATCGACATCTCTGGCCAGCGCTCAAAACGCGTTGAGGAATTCGGATATGTGGTATTCGACTTGGCCGTCACGGTCTGCGACAGAGCAAAACAGGCTTGCCCCATCTGCAGCATCGATCTCGACCTGCCGACCAAGGCCCAAAAGGCGAGAGAGGTCGTCCACAAAAGCTTCGAAGATCCAGCCGAGGCTTCAGGGCCGGTTGAGGTGCAGCTAGAAGCCTTTCGGCGGGTGAGAGACGAGATAAAAGGGTGGATAGTACAGACCTTCGGATGATGAGAGGAGGTGAGATCTGCTGAAACATTTTCATCCGAAAATTTGTGTGGGGTTCTGAAATTACTTCGCGCCCGTCGGGAATTCACCAGTTTTGAATTCTCCAAAAAACCGTTCAAGCTTTCCATTTGTCTGGGGGTGTTTCACTCTGGCTAAAATCGGTCTGATACCGCATTTTTCCAGGTTATTCTTGAAATCGCTCTTCCAGCTCCCATCATCATGGATTCTGTAAGCACCAAACTCGCTGCCATAATCAAGTATCAGCTCCTTCATCGGACAAAGCCACCAATACGTTTCCACTGGTTGATCGATTACCAACTTGCTGTTCTCGGTATTGATGGCTGAGAACTCTCCGCCGGCCAAGACCATCCTGGATGCGTCATCCAGGATGGCTCAGACTTTGATACCAGTTCCGTCCGGACTTAGATGGGGTGCGAAATAGTATCAGGACTCTTCAACGGGTCGAATCCGTCTGATTCAGGGGAAGGGTTATACCGCAGGCGAGATCAAGTTCAAGAGAAATGCTTGACAATCTCGAGAAGTTCACTGGTCTGAAGCGAAGTACCGCAGGGGCCATAAACGTCGACCCCCTCCAGCGAGGGGGAGTCCTCACCCCCGAGGCGCGAGAGGCGATCCTAGAATGGGCCGACGGCTACTCTGTATGCGACTATTGTACCGGAGCTCTAGACGAGATCCAAAACCCCCCCATCAAAGACTTCGTCCACCAGGCCCTCCCCGAGTTTCTGGGGGTCGACGAGGTCAGGATAACCCACGGGGCGAGGGAGGGGATGTTCGCCGCCATGCACTCCCTCTGCGAGAAGGGAGAGACGGTGGTCGCTGACGGCAACGCCCATTACACCACCCTCTTGGCCGCAGAGCTGGCAGGCCTTAAGGTGGAGCTGGTCCCTCCCAGCGAAAAGCCCCATTACATGGTCGATCCCCAGGGTTACGATGAGGCGATAGAGAGGGCAAAGGGTCGCGGCGAGAGGGTCGGGATGGCGGTCCTCACATACCCGGACGGAAACTACGGAAACCTGGTGGACGCAAAGGCGGTCTCGGATATCTGCCATCGCGAGGAGGTGCCCCTGATGCTCAACGGCGCCTACTCGGTGGGGAGGATGCCGATTCGCGCGAGGAGGCTGGGCGCGGACGTGATCGTCGGGAGCGGCCACAAGTCCATGGCCTCTTCAGGTCCGATAGGAGTCCTCGGCACGACTGAGGAGCTGGGATCGAGGATATTTCGAAGATCGGAGCTCGTGCCCAACAAAGAGGTGGAGATGCTGGGCTGCACCCTCCGGGGCGCAGGGGTATTGACGATGATGGCGAGCTTTCCTGCCGTTGTCGAGAGGACGAACCGCTGGGATGAGGAGGTGGAGAAGGCCCGCTGGTTTGCAGGTGAGATGGAGAAGCTCGGCTTGGCCCTCATGGGTGATCGGCCCCACAACCACGACCTCATGTTCTTCAAGTCCGAGATCCTCTACGAGATATCCCAGACCGCAAAGAAGGGGCGCTACTTTCTCTATAGGGAGTTGAAAAAGAGAAATATATTTGGCATAAAGCCAGGGCTCACGAGGCAGTTCAAGCTTAGCACCTACCTCCTCTCCCGGAAGGAGCTGGAGACGGTCATCGCCGCCTTCGAGGAGATCGTGGCCCTCCACCCCAAAGCATAAGCTTTATGAGATATGGCCCACCAAGAAGGGCCTGAGCGGCTGTGGTCCAGGGGTTAGGACATGAGCTTCCCAAGCTTGTAGCCCGGGTTCGATTCCCGGCAGCCGCACCTTTCTTTTCAAAAAAGGTCCGATGTCGGTCGGTTTATGGGCGGTCCCATGCTGTCTCGGGTAGTCTTTCTACAACAAGATGGGATCAACTTCCGGGCGAACCGGATCGGCCCACCTGATCGATCCGGATCTGGGCAAGTTCTGCGAGATCGCGTCTCTTGATAGAGGCGGCGGGTCCTCGCCGGGCGGTCACCTCATCTGTTCGTCTCCAGCCGAAAATTCATCTAAAAAGGTGAAGGTGGATTGGATCGCCGCTGGGATGATGGCGCGGACCTCTTGGAGGCTCCGGAGTTTTTTTTCGGTCAAAGCCCACCAGAAATATTGAATTGATCAACTATTTTGAAAGCGTTTCACAAAGATTCGGCGGATAGACCAGAACATTTTCATCCACCTCCGACGATCTCAACATAACTTAAAGCTCGGCCCCTGAGGCCATGACAGTATAACTTTAAAGTGGGACATATCGATAAATATATATCTTATTAGCTCGTTACATCCGAAATGTCGTAACGCGTCCGAGTATGCATATTTTCTGAGCAGATGTGGAAAGAGCAGAAGTTGCTTGAATAAGCTTTTCACCGAACGGCCGTCAGACGGAAAAGAGAGGAAAATGGATCCGAAAACAAAAGTGATTGGATGGTGAAATATGTCGGCATCCGAAAGGTACGACATGGCGGAGGACTCGTTGAAGTCCTTCACTCGCTCCAAGGTGCGAACTAAGATACTTCTTTGCCTGAAAGATGGCGATAAGAGCACCAGCGATCTGGAGAAGGAGATGGGCATCAGAAATACGACTATTCTCCATGCCATCAAGGAGATGACCGATTCAGACCTCGTAGCCAGGACCGACAAGGGCTACGGTCTCACCAACCTTGGCAAGATGCAGGCATATATGCTCACTGATATGATCGACTTCGTCTTGATCCTGGAAAGATACGGCGACTTCTGGCTGACCCACAACATAAGCGCGATACCAGAATCTCTGCTGGTCAGAATAGGGATGCTCAGCAAGTCCGAAATCCTTGAGGGTGATCCAGCAGACATCCTCAAGACTCAGGAGTTCTTCATCTCGGAGCTAAAAGGGTCAACGATGATCCGCGGACTTTCTCCTATCATAATACCCGGCTATGCTGAGGCCGTGGCGACCGCCGTAATGAACGGAGCCGAGGTCGACCTGATACTGACGAAGCCGATAATGGATATCGTAATTAAAGAACATTCCGAATTACTGAAGCAGCTCCTGGAAGCCAGCAACTTTAGGTTGTATAGGATCGATATGGACGTCACTGCCGCGTTCACTGTAACAGATTCGCTCTTCTCACTGGGCCTGTTCAGGATCGATGGAGGGTATGACGTGGGGAAGGATTTGAACTGCGTGGGGGAAGATGCCATAGCGTGGGGTAACGAGCTATTCAATTATTACCTGTTCAAGTCAACCCGGATTGAGTCGATCTAATAAAACCTTAACATCCCTTCATTGGTCATCGGTTAAGGAGGTCGTGACCTCTTAATAGGTTGATTTATATTCTTGTATACTTGCTATTTATATCGAGGGGTAGCAAGATGGCAAGAAGGGGTCCAAAGCCAAAGTTCGTAGATGTACCATGTCCTAACGAAGATTGTACACTGTACGGTGTTACCGACGAAGGAAACGTTATCGGTAACGGTACATATATGACCAAAAGCGGAAAGGTCCACAAGTACATCTGTCGCAACTGTGGTCGCGTATTCTGCGGAAGGACCAACACCGCCTTCTACGATCTGAGAACAGAAGACGGTGGCTTTCAAGAGCTGCAGAGCACAGCGAAGAGGTAAACAAAGTTCTAATGAGGGACCTCGTCGTCTCAAAGGTCGAGCTCGACGAGCTTCGGACCTCGGCTCGATGCCTGCAGAGATCTACGACCTGGTGGGAGAGGTCAGTCGATCTCCTTCCAGGCCCGCTCCTCCGCCCTTCTCGATACCTCTCTCAGAGGTAGGCCGACCTCGGTTGCGATCCTTTTGCAGTCCTCGTGCTCGGCCTTGATCTGGACCCTCTCGCCCCCGAAATAGCTCACCTTAACCCGGACCGAGAAGACTCGCCCACATATCTCGACCTCGATCGTCCTCTCCTCCCTTTTGGCGACGAACCGGTGAAGGCTCGGAAATACCCTGATCCCGAGGCTTCCCGTCTCCCTCATCACGATCCGAGCGAGCCGGTCCATCTCCTCCTTTCTCGCTATCACCTTCACGATGCTCGCGGGCCGCCCTTTCTTCATCACTGCCGGGACTATCGAGACGTCCAGGGCCCCCTCGTCCATCAGGAGGTCGATGAGGTTTCCCAAAACCTCTCCCGTCACGTCGTCGACGTTCGTCTCCAGCTGGACCACCCGGTCGTGATCAGTGTGGGCATGGGCGGAGGGATGGCCGGGGCGATCCAAAAGCTCGCCGACGACCCCCCGGAGCAGGTTTGGGATCTCGAGATCTTTCGTTCCCGCGCCGTACCCCGTGGCCTCGGCCCGGATGAGGGGGTATTCGCTTGCGACCTCGTCTGCAAACTCGGCCAGGATCGCCGCCCCTGTGGGGGTGAGCAGCTCCCCCTCGACGGGCCCACCCCTCCAGAGGAGGCCCGACTCCAACAGAACTTCCAGGGTCGCCGGGGCCGGGACCGGGAGGCGGCCGTGGGCCGCGATGACCGTCCCCGATCCGACGGATATCGGAAGCATGAAGACCTTCTCGACCCCGAGGCTCTCAAGCCCCGCACAGCTTCCGGCGATGTCGGCCAGGGCGTCGAGGGCTCCGATCTCGTGGAACCGCGCCTCCTCCCGGTCGACTCCGTGGACCCTGGCTTCGGCCGTGGCCAGGATATCCATGATCCTCAGTGCCCGGGCGAGGGCCGAGGGCGAAAGGCTCGACCCCTCCAGAATCGACCTTGCCTCCGCGAGGGTCTTGTACCTCCTCCCGCCCGCCTGGATCCTGACCCTCGCAGCCCCGATGTGGTGCTTCTCGTCTCTAGTGATCTCCAGGCTGCAGCCCACAGACTCCACGGCCGCCCTGACAGTATCGGGATCCGCGTCCAGGTCCAGAAGGCAGGCCATGATCATATCGCCAGAGGCGCCCGAGGAGGGGTCGAAGAGGAGGACTCTCATGGTTGGTAAGTGACGTCTTGCCTCGTTAAATAAAAATTGGTCTTGGGTCCGACGTCCGGTATCTTCCTGACCTTTAAGGGTGCGAAAGACTACTTAGCATCCCCTTCTCTGATCATCACAGTCAAACCATATGGCTTCTCGTAATCGGAGCCGATCTTGGCGAGCATCTTATTAGGAGCTACTCACACGGAGCACGTCAATCTCTCTTTATGCGATACCTTGGTCGTGTGGTTATCTGGGACGACTAGGAGATCGAGGTGCACGACGGCGAGAAGTGCACGATCTGCGGCCGAGATCTCCAGGAGTTCGACGAGGTGACGGGGACGGGAATCCTCGGATACCACCACTGGACCTGCGCGACCCATTTCGATTAGGGCGGGGTAACCAAGCCGGATCAACAGTGATAGACTCAAGATCTATTCTCGCAGGCCTATTGAACGTGTTGATGTTGGCGGCTCTTTTGCCGATCCTGGCATTAGCGGCCCCCGACGAGGCGAACGGAACTGTGACCAACGTCGTCGACGGCGACACCTTCGACCTCAGAAAAGCCGGACATCAAATCAACTGCTCGAAATCCTCATCCAGACCACCACGAAGATGAAGGCGGTCGTTATCAGATACAGGTTCCTGATTATGGTCCTCCCCTCCTCTGGGGAGCGAATTTTCCATAGGCGTGCGTAATAAAAGATGATGTTGAGGTCGATTACAGATGCTAGGACCAGATAGCTCGATCCCAAAAATCCCTTCAGGTAGGGCGCGAAGCTGATGAGGATGAAAGCCGAAAATGCAACTCCTGCGGATTTTAATGCGAAATCTCGACCTCGGGTGCGAATGAGGGACCTCGAACCCCGGATCGCATCTCCCCTCACGTCCATGATCCCCCCCAGGATCTCTTCGCCGAGATCGAAGAAGAAGGCCAACCCCGCAAAGGTCCATACAAGTCCGCTGAAGGTCCCTTCTACCGAAATGCCGCCGATGATGAACGTCGAGCCGACGGATGAGCTGACCATCACGTTTCCCGCCAGTCCGGCGTCCTTGCCTTTCCAGTTGTATGCCTGCCCGACCAACCAGACGATCAGAGCCGCGACCAGTGCGGTGGTGCCGATATGCGCAGCAGAGAGGAGCCCCAGAACTCCGAATGCGATAGCCAGCGCCCAAACCTCTCTTGTGGTCACCCTCCCCGAGGGCAGAGGTCGCTCGGGACGGTTGATCCGGTCCACTTCACGATCGAAGTAGTCGTTGGAGATCATGGCCGAACCGGAGAGGAAAAATCCGACCAGAAACCCCGAGATGGTGGTCTCCACGGCGGCAAAATCGCCGAGGGCCAGGACCTGCCCCGCCACCACGCAGATTCCCGCCGCCAGCGGCAGCTCGGACTTGACGAGGTCATTATATGCATTCAGTCGTTCAATCATGGTGACTGGGTGTAGTCCCGAAATTATTTCACTCCCCTCTGGATCCAATACAGTTTGAATTATTCATGTGATTAGCCTGAGAGATCCATTTTCATCCTGCCAGTGATAG
>Ga0209203_1000351_pt1 | contig 40543 bp, 29 predicted proteins | sample AD_UKC109_MetaG_FD_184423 | JGI IMG/M metagenome (GOLD analysis project Ga0209203, IMG submission 184423) | Active sludge microbial communities of municipal wastewater-treating anaerobic digesters from Hong Kong - AD_UKC109_MetaG (SPAdes)... | ecosystem: Engineered > Bioreactor > Anaerobic >... | reverse complement strand
AAAGAGCAGGGCAGTTACCATCAATATTTTTCGACGGCCAAACTTGTCGGCAAACCATCCGGCCACAATGTTCCCAAGGATTGCTCCAAGAATTAGCGAACTTACCGAGAACCCAATCAGCATTGAACCCGAATTCAAACCGAAGGTTTCCTTGTAGAATGGCGTGGCTCCCGATATCACGGCGCTATCGAATCCAAGCAAAAATCCTCCCAGCGCAACTATTAGGGAGATGAAAACTGTGTATGTTCTTTTTGTCATAATTATCGACTTAATGGTTCGTTAAATAATTTCGAATTCGATTTTTGTTCCGCTCTGGGAACTGTTTCCAACCCACAGTAAATATTTTCCTGACTCTACAATCGATTTCATTTCAGGATTGTGGAAACTCAAATCATTTGTGCCGATTTTGAAAATGAAATCTTTGGATTCATCAGGATTTAATGTGATTTTAGAAAATGCTTTCAGCTCCTTAACAGGTCGGGTTCTGCTTCCGAATAGTTGATGCGTGTAAACCTGAACAACTTCGGCAGCATGGTATTTTCCAGTATTTTTAATTTTCCCTGATATGATAAGGCTATCACCAACTGCAAGTTTGTTTTTCTCCAACTTGATATTTGAAACTTCGAAAGTGGAGTAGGAGAGACCGAAGCCAAACGGATACAAGGGCTCGAATCCGTAATCAAGGTAAAGTGAAGTGTTACCGATGGAATATTGAACTGCCTCGCGTGGAATATCATCAATCTTTACCCAGGTTTCGTTACTGGCCGGTTTTCCAGTATTTTTATGATTGTAGTAAATTGGAATTTGTCCAACGTGCTTTGGAAAAGTCATCGGCAGTTTTGCCGATGGCGATACTTTTCCTGTTAGCAAATCGGTTATTGCCGGTCCGGCCATTGTTCCTGGATGCCATGCGTATAGAATCGCATTCAGCATCGGCTCAATGTCGAAGAAAGTTAGTGGCCTTCCGGCCATAATGGTAGCCACAGTAGGTTTCCCTAATGTGGCTACCTTGCTCACCAGCTCCATTTGTGCCCCGGGAAGATTTATATCAGCTCTGCTGTGCGCTTCACCCGAAAGGATTGATTCCTCACCAAGGAAAAGTAACACTAAATCAGATTGTTTTACATCATTTTGAATGCTATTCCAATCCTCAATATTTTTTGATCGGCTTAAGTCGAGCCCTTTGTGGTAGAATGTTTTTATTCCCAGAATTTCTGAAACTTCACGAAGCGATTGCAGGGGAGTGATTGCATCCTCTTTGCTTCCGTCAAAAATCCAAGTTCCCAACTGCTCATGCGGTGCATCAGCCATTGGGCCAATAACAGTAATTTTTCTAGTTCCAATTTTAATTGGTAGGATGCTGTTGCTATTTTTTAGAAGGACAACGCTTTCCTGTGCAATTTTTCGGGCAACTTCAAGATGATTTTCATTGAGAAGTTCGGGGAAATCATTGGTTTGAAAAATGGGTTTATCAAATAATCCCAAATCGAACTTCATGCGAAGGATTCTGCGAACAGCGTCATTAATTTGTGTTTCGGAAATTCTTCCTTCCTCCAACAATTCAATGAGATAGTCCTCGTAAGCGCTGCTAACCATTTCCATATCTAGCGATGCCTGAAGCGATTTGTAGGCTGCCTCCTTCTGATTTGGGGTGTAACCATGAGTTTCCATCTGTACAACCGATGCCCAGTCGCTAACAACAACTCCGTTGTAACCCCAATTTTTGCGAAGCAAATCATTCAACAAAGCTGAGTTTCCGGAAGCTGGAATGCCGTTAATATCGTTAAAAGCAGTCATAATGCTTGCTGCGCCAACGTCAATACATTCTTTGAAGGGCGGAAGGATAATATCGTAAAGATCGTTTTCAGAAATATTTGCTGAGTTGTAATCGCGACCGCCTTCGGCCCAGCCGTAGGCTGCAAAATGTTTTGCGCAGGCAGCAATGGAATTAGGGTTTGAAAGATTTTCACCCTGAAAGCCTTCTACAACAGCAGCACCCATTTGTCCTGTTAGGTATGAATCTTCTCCAAATCCTTCGGCAACTCGTCCCCAGCGTGGATCGCGGGTAACGTCAATCATTGGAGCGAAGCTCCAGCGGATCCCTTGCGAGGCGGCTTCTGTAGCAGCAACTCTGGCTCCTTTTTCTACAAGTTCTGGGTTCCAAGTGGCTGCTTGTGCTAGTGGGATTGGCATAATTGTTCGAAAACCATGAATAACATCACGCCCAATGAGAAGTGGTATTCCAAGCCTGCTCTCCTCAACTGCAATTTTCTGTAGTTTCAGAATTCTCTCGGGGTTAACTTCGTTTATTACGGAGCCAACTTTCCCGCTTCTTACCATCTCCTCAAGGTTGTTGAAGTCAGCGTTCTTCTGAACCAGCTGGCCAATCTTCTCTTCAATAGACATTTGGCTTAGAATAATATCTACCTTTTTCTCAGTCCCACTATTCCCATTTTTTGTGCTGCACTGAGTGAAAAGAAGGGTAAAACTTCCCAGAAATAAAATCGTAACGATTTTATTCATTGCTAAAAATCAGTTTGTTATGAAAAGAGAGGGGATACAGAGTATTCCCTTTTTCCCCTCTCGTGGGGATTACAGTTTTTTAGTATCCTTCGTTTGGAACGAGAGTACCTCCTGAAAGGTCAATTTCAGTTTGAGGAATTGGAAGAAAACCCTTGGTGGCAGCGTTGAATGAAACGTCAAAAAGTTGCTGATCGCCAACATAGTTTGGCCCGTATTCCGATTGAGTAAGTTCCTGACTGGCATACGCAAGCCCTCTCCTGAGAACATCGTAGTAGCGTATTCCTTCAAGGGAGAGTTCTAACCTTCTTTCTTTGAATATATTATCGATAGTTGCTGGTACTGTTGGTAATCCAACCCGGTTTCGAACCCTGTCGAGGTAATCCTGTGCGTTGGCACTTCCTAGTTCTGCGGCCATTAGGAGAACATCCGAGAACCGGATAACACGATGGTTGCAGGTTCGATTGAGTTCAAACTGACCGTCGGAGCCCCAGTGTTCAGCATCGGATGTGTATTTTCTCGAGAAATGCCCTGTGTGCTGATAGCCAATTGATAAACTTCCGTCGAGTTGATCCTCCGAAACCACTGTGAATTCAAGTCTAGGGTCGCCCTCTAAATCATCTACAAGTTTTTGGCTAACCGGAGCAAAGCTCCAGCCACGGTTCCAATTATCTGAACCGGTTACTCTTGGTCCGTTCATTTGGGCAGAAAGGTTTCCAGCACCGCCTCTAACATACTCCCAGTCCCACCAAGCAGGCGTGTCGCCATAGGAAATTTCAAAAACCGATTCAACACCAAACTCACCAGCCAGCTTAAAGTTGTCGGCGTAGTTTGGAAGCAGATCATGACCGCTGTTTGCTATTAAATCCTCAAGGTAGGCAAGTACCACAGTTTGACTAATTTCCTGATCGCCAGCCTGCATCTGCTGGTTATAAACGCCGTTGTAAAAAAGGTAGGCTCTAGCAAGCAGCGCTTGGGCAGCCCACTTGGTAATTCTTCCAGCTTCAGCGGCAGAAACGCTTTCAGGAAGATCAGGGATTGCTTCAACCAAATCGAGAGCAATTTGATCGTATACCTCCTTTGGCGTACTCTGTGGTTGATTGTATTCCGAAGGTCCGCTGATGGTTTTGGTTAAGAGTGGAATGTTTTCGAAGTATCGAACTTGTTCCAAGTAGAAATATGCTCTTAAAAACTTTGCTTCTGCTATGGTCCTTTTTTTGAAACTTTCTGAAGCATCGATTATGCCAATTTTCTCAAGGAAAAGATTAGCTCGATAAATTCCAATGTAGTTTTTTATCCAAATCGAATGTGCTATTAAACTTGTTGTTGGAATGTTGAACGTATTGAATTCGTTCTCGTCCATACCATCGTTTGCGTCGGCACCACCGGCATAGGCATCATCAGAAAGGATATCGGACATGGTAACGAACGGTGCCCATGAAACTCCCGGCGTTGACTGGTATGTTAGCACATCGTAAATTGCAACCAACGATTTCTTAGCATCATCCTCGGTTTGGTAGAAGTTAGATGAAGTAATCTGGTCGAGAGGCTTCAAATCAAGAAAATCCTCACATCCAGTTAAAAGCAGAATTATTGCTAACGCTTTTGCCGATTTTAAAATATATTTCTTCATAATCTGCTGATTTTAAAAAGTCATTGTTGTACCTAAACGAAATGTTCTTGCCTGAGGATAAATTCCCCTGTCAATTCCGATATCGAACGAACTCATCGCTCCAATTTCTGGGTCAGCACCTGTATATTTTGTCAAAGTAAAAAGGTTTTCTGCAGAAATGTAGAATCGTAAAGTTTTGGCTTTGAGTTTTTTCTGGAGATTATCGGGGAGTGTGTATCCAAACTGAATGTTTTTTAGCTTAATGAACGATCCATCCTCAATGTATAAATCGGACACTCTGTAATTATTATTTACATCGATCCAAGCTAAACGCGGAATTTCGTTTGAAGTTCCCTCTCCATTCCAGCGACCAAGTATTGAAGTTGTTCTGTTTGTGTATTTCAAATCCTGCCTCTGCGCTCCATTGAAAATGTCGTTTCCATAGGTTCCAATAAAGAAGAATGATAAATCGAAATTTTTATATTCAACAGAGCCATTCATTCCAAAAGTCCAATCGGGAGTTGGGTTTCCAATCATGGTTCTATCTTCGGGACTAATAACACCATCGTTATTTACATCAATAAACCGAACGTCGCCAGGTTTTGCATTTGGTTGAAGTACTTGCCCTGTTTTGCCAATATGCTGGTAAACCTCTGACATATTTTGGAATAATCCATTTGTTTTATAACCATAAAAGTAGGCAATTGGTAAGCCAAGTTCAGTTCGGGTAACCATTCCTGCAACAGCCCATGATGCGCCAGGTAGAACTCCACTTATATTGCCAATTTTCGTCATTTTATTTTTGTTGTAAGAACCATTAATACCAACCGAGTATTTCAGATTGTTTACAAAATGACGCCAATTGAATGACATTTCGATTCCTTTATTCTGAACACTTCCAACATTTGCGTAAGGAGGATCATTCCCAACGTGAGCAGGAATTGGAATTCGCTCAAGCAAGCCATGCGTATTCTTTACATAATAATCAAAGGTTGCTGTAAGCCTATTTTCAAAAGCACCAGCATCTACGGCAATATTAAATTGTTCCGATTCTTCCCAGTGAATATCGTTGTTCTCAATGTATTGGGGCGAGGCGCCAATAATTCGTCCTCCACCAAAAATATAACCACGGCTATAATCCATTACCGATACAAATTGGTAATTACCACCAATGTTTTCGTTGCCATTCAAGCCCCAAGAGGTTCTGATTTTTATGAAGCTAACGGGAGCAATATCTGGCATAAATTCTTCGTCAGACAGAAACCAAGAGAATCCCAACGAAGGGAAGTTACCAAACTTTTTATTTGCCCCAAACCTAGAGGAGCCATCCCGCCTAAAAATTCCTGTAAATGAATACCTGTTTTTATAGTCGTAGGTAACTCTTCCAAATACTGACAATAGTGCAGTTTCGTATGCTCCTCCATTGGCAGTCCAAGCAGTATCAGTAGCTAGGTTGAGGTATACATTGTCTGGGTCAATAACAGGGACAATTGAGTTAAAACCACTTAAATCTTCAAAATTGGTTTTACTGGCAGATGTTCCAAGTAGGACTGCAAAATTATGATCGTTAATACCTTTGGAATACGAAATTGTATTGTCAAACTGCCATGTATTATACCTTTTAATTGCCTTGGATACAGAAGTTTTTTCAGTATTAAGCTGTGCTCCGTTTAAGTAGAATAGGGGTTTGAAAGAATCATCAAGCACATAAGCCAGATCAATGCCTAAACTGGAGTTAACTTTAAGACCTTCGATAATTTCGGCTTCGCCGAAAACTGATCCAACAATTTTATCTACACGAGTTTCAGCATTTTGTATCTCTAACAATGCCATTGGGTTTACAATTTCAGCACCCACTAGCGATGATATTCCGTAAACTCTTCCCTGTGCATCTGTTACAACGGGCTCGTCGGAGTATGGGTAGGTGGCCAGAATAGCATCATCTTCTTGGTAAAGAGGAGTGAGAGGATCGAGGTTTAATGCACTGCTGTATGCTCCGTTGAATGACTGGTTGCTGGCAATACCCCTTCGAACAATATGTGAGTATGCAAGGTTGCTACCAAACCGGAAAAAGTCGTTAACCTGATGGCGGGAATTCAAACGTCCAGTCATTCTGTCGAATTGCGACTTTTCGCCCCCAATTATTCCTTGTTGAGAGAAATAGGATAGTGATGATGCGTAGCTCGATTTTTCGTTACCACCAGTAACTGAGAGTTCATGGTTTGTTATGGGAGCATTTTTCTGAAAAAGATGCTCTTGCCAATTTGTATTATACTTTGGAATTTCGTTTAAATCAAATATTTCGGAAAGGTTTGAGTTGGTTCGAGCTTCATTCCATATCATCATATACTGTTCAGCATCAAGCATCTCAATAGTTTTTGAAACATTTTGGATTCCTTGATAACCAGAGTAGGTTACGCTCATTGCACCTTGCTTGGCACCTTTGGTTGTAATTAGTACAACACCGTTTGCGGCTCTTGAACCATAAATTGCAGCAGAAGCTGCATCTTTCAGAACATCAATTGATTCGATGTCGCCAGGGTTAAGGTAGTCGATTCCGCCAACTGCCATTCCATCAACTATATAAAGTGGATCTGCGGAACCAGTTGTGCCGGCTCCCCTTATTCGAACCGTTGGGGCTTCGCCCGGTTGTCCCGAAAGGTTTGTAATTTGAACGCCCGCTGTTCGCCCCTGCATAGCCTGATCAACCCTTAGAATTGGAGTTGAACTAATTTCCTCGGAGCTAACGCTTGCAATGGCTCCTGTTACAACCTTCTTCTTTTGCGTACCGTAACCAATTACAACAATCTCGTCGAGTTCAGTTGTTTGAATTTCCAGTACAATATTGAGGTTGGTTTGCCCATTTAATGGTAACAATACGTTTTTGTAACCAACAAAAGAGATATTGAGGGTTGCTTGTGGGTTCGCTGTCTTTATTGTAAAGTTTCCATCAATATCGGTTGAGGTTCCGTTTGATGTTCCTTCCTCAACAACCGTAGCACCTGGGATTGCCATTCCAGATTCAGCATCGGTAACAGTTCCTGTTACTGTGTGCGTTTGTGAAAAAAGGGTTGCGGGAAAAATTGCCAGCGCTAAAATAAATAGTAGCCTGTTAAAATATTGTTTCATTTGAAGTTTTGTTTTGTGTTTTATCACAGTATTACTTCTATCTGTAAAGACTATTCAGCTTGAAAAACGCGAATATAGTCAACGCGCATTTGTTGAGGGAATACCGTTGTTTCATCGGGGCTTCCGGGCCAGTTTCCACCAACGGCAACGTTGAAAATGAAGAAGAACTTTTGGTGGAATTCTGTCATGTGCGATGGAGTAATGTCGATTTGATAGAACGGAATATCGTTCACGTACCACTTTATGTTGCTTTGTTCCCAAATAATGGAAAAAACATGGTACTCGTCGGCAAAGGTTCCATTTTGTAGGGTGTATCCATCCCCAATGTACACATGGCCATCATTGTCCCAGTGAACGGTTCCATGAACAGTGTTTTCCCGTCCGCTGCCTCCAATCATTTCCATAATGTCAATTTCGCCGCAGCCAGGCCAACCGAGGGTTTGAATGTTGTTACCAAGCATCCAGAGCGCAGGCCAAATACCTTGACCTTTGGGCAATAAGGCCCTTATGTCAACTCTTCCGTATTGGAATGATTTTTTGCTTTGGGTTTTCAATCGGGCTGAGGTGTATATGCTTCCCTGGTAATTTTCGTTTCGAGCCTCAATGGTTAATACTCCATCGCCAACCCATGCATTCTCCTGCCTGTAGTACTGTAACTCGTTATTTCCCCAGCCTGAGTTGCCCGTTCCAGTTTCGAAAACCCAGTTTTGTGTATTTACCGAACTCCCTTCAAACTCATCATTCCACACCAGAGTGTAGCCATCGTAACTTGTTGGGGTAGTGTAACCCTCGTCTATGGAAACGTCATCATCAAGATTAATAGTAACATCGCGAATTTCTTTTATGTACTTTCCGGAAGATCCGTAGGCACGAATTTGAATCTGGTAAGTTCCTGTCTGAGTAAAAGTGTACTCAAAGTTTCCGGTTGCATTCGAATCGGTAGGAGTGTCGTCGTTTCCAATAATTAGTTGGTATTCTATTGTGTTATCGGCGGTTGCCTGTATCAGAACCAATCCTGAACCATCGGTTGAAACCGTTACTTCAACCTGCAGGTTCGAAGGGTCATCGGTATTCACAACCTCTTCGGAACAGGATGTAAGCAGAAGAATTATCAACGTTTGGAATAGAAACATACCGGCTCTGATAGGATTCATTATATTCTTTTTTTGAAGAAAGCCATGGGAGTAAATAAACTACCCATGGCTTTCATTATGCAATTATTTATTCAAATTTGAAGTTGCGAATGTAGAATGTACCCTGCGCAGTGTGGCCACCACCACCCATTGAAATTGCAAAGAAGTCAAGGTCGTTGCGATCGAATGGAGTGTAGCTACCAGCGCCGCTGGTTGGTGCGTTGAGCTGGAATGTCAATGTTTGCCACTCATCAAGCACAACGCTCTCAACATCATTGTCATACTGAATATGGCCTGTCCACCATTGCTCGGTTTGGCTGGCTTCGCCAATAATAATTGAAACAGTTTTTGTTAGGTCGCCTGAATAATCGTTCGAGCTAGGCATGTAAACTTCAAGCGAAACAGTGGTGAAGTTATCAAACTGAATATCGTAGTCCATCTGGAACTGAAGTTCCTGGTATTGACCAAACCTCTCGTATTTTCCAACCAAATCTTCTCCACCTGCAGGATCCTCAACTCCCATTGTAAAGGTAAGGCCGTTAGCAGCTAATCCGGTTCCAGGATAAACAGCAGCTGTGTCAAGTAAAGCGAAATCATCTGCTGCAGCGAAGGTGTTGTACATTTCAGTAGGAGTTAAATCTTCCAGATCCTCGCCATACTCTTCAGCTTCGGTTACAACATCAGGTTCAAGTGATGGGTCGGAATAGCTTGCGTAAACAATCTTCCAGTAGCCTGCTTCTCCCCAGTCAAAGGCAACGGTCATTAAATCGTATCCAGTTTCCTGAGTAATAGTTATTTTGCAAGAGGTGCTTTCGAGGGGTACTAGGGTTTCACCTGTTGGGCCAAGTTTAGGAACTCCTATCCATGCACCTAGTCCAATTAATGTAAGTTCACCGCTTGAGGCATCGTATTCAAACGAATGTGTACCAGATAACCATGCACTTACGTCGTCGCCATTTAGGTTAATCATGTTGGTTGGGATTGCGTCAAAGCAAGTTTCGTAAAGGTCGCCTGCTGGATCCCAAACACCGTACTCACCCCAGAAGGATCCTTGGTCATCAAAAACGTAGGTTCCATCGAAGTGGAAGGTGAAGGTTTGGTAATATAAACATGGACGCTTACCATCGTTTTGTAGTCCTTCCCACCAGTTGGCTGGGTTCTCAGCACTTTCGCCAAACGACATGCTTACTCCTTCCCTGAAAAGTTTCCATGTTTTCGATTCTTCTCCGGTTAGCAGTTTTAACGCTTCGTTGGGATCAACTATCTCGATAGTTTCAGAATATGTTGCACTTACATCATCACTATTAGTTGCTGTTAAGATAACTTCGTACGAACCAACCTCAGCAAAGGTGTGCGAAGGATTTGCTTCAGTTGAAGTTTCACCATCGCCAAAATTCCAGCTGTATGAGGCTGCATTTTGTGAGTAGTTTGTAAAGGTTACCATTAGGAAGTTTTCGGCACTTATTTCGTACTGAAAGCTTGCTATTGGATCGGGAGCTGGTTCGTCTTCCTTACAAGAAGTGAAAGCAGCAAGTGCAAAAACGCCTAATAAAAGGAATGTTCGCATCAGAAGGTTTTTTGTGTTTGTTTTCATAGTAATGCTCGTTAAATTAGTATTAGGTTTTCAAAAAGTTTAAAATTTGTTGATGGCAAATTAATCTTCCAGAAAACCCTTTGGCAAATTTCCACACACATCAAGGTCTCAACAATTGGTAAAAAACACTACATCAAGACTACTACACTATGTAATTTAACCGTCAGTAAAACAGGAATATATATAAAAAATGGGCATCAAGGTACGGTTTCTCAATAATGATAAATGAGCTACAAGCGTAAAGCATTGCAAAAGTATTATTCACCTATTGATATAACAGTTTACTCCAGTATTGGTTTAGGAAAGGTTTTAGAACGAAAGGATAAACTCGGTAAGATTTTTATCGTGGTCTAACTTAAGTTTTTTTCTCAGCCTGTAACGGCTTATCTCAACCCCGCGAACAGAAATATTCATAAGCGGAGCAATTTCTTTCGTTGATATGTTCATGCGGAGGTAAGCGCAAAGTCGTAATTCCTTTGGGGTAAGGTCCTTGTGTTGAGATTTCAATTTGGAAATAAAATCCTGGTGAACTTCATCGAAGTAGCTGTTAAAAAGCTCCCAGTTCTTTTCATTCCTTAAATCTTTGTTGATTTTTTTAATTAAGTTGTTTACGCTTTGCTTGTGATGGCTTTCAGATGGAATGTTTTTTAACAGCTTCCCCAGATCTTCCTTTAGGTTGGTAAGTGTTCTGTTCTTTTGAATTAGGTGGAGGGTAGCGTTGGCCAGCTCCTTGTTTTTAAACTTCATTTCGTTCCTTAAACTCTCATTCCGCAGTTGAATAATTTCTTTCTCGCTCAGAGCGGATTGCTCTTTAAACATTTTTTCGCGCTGAGCGAAACGTTTCTCTTGTTTTATTTTTTCACGTAACCGGGCTGCAAGTATACGCTTCCTGATATAGTAAACGTTTCCGATTATAACAAGGATAAAAATTATTAGGTACGAAATGTATGCGCCCTGAGAACGTAGGAACGGTGGTTTTATGGTAAAGTGAAAACTTTTAATGTTACTTTCAGCGTTGAATGAGTTTAGCGATTTTATTTGGAACGTGTAGTTTCCTTCCCGGAGGTTTGTGTACTCCTTGAAGTTGATTTTATCCCAATCCGACCAAATATCGTCGAAACCAATAAGGCGGTAGCTGTAGCTATTCTTTTCGGGGTTTTCGTATGATGGAGAGGTATACTTAAACGATACTGAGTTTTTTGAGTAAGGAATAATTCGTAGTTTCTCTGAAGGTGAAATTTCGGCGTATGGCGAAAAGTAGCTGATCTGATTCTTTAGCTTTCCGTAAAAGATTGCCTCTTTAATAAAAACCTCATCGGCAATTAGATAGTCCTTTTTTATTGAAGGGGAGTAGTGAATTAATCCCTTTTGTGATCCAATTAGTACATTGTACTGATCGTGGATGTAGATATTCTGAAATGCTGGAAGTAGAATATCGTTTATTTCTGAGAATGGAGCGGTTATGTCAATGTAGGTTCCGTCCTCGAGGAGTCTCATTAGGCCTATGTATGAGTCAGTGAAATACCACAGATTGCCATTTTTGTCCTGATGAATTTTATCGATAAACCCTTTCCCATTAAAAATACTATTCAGTTCTTGGTGCAATTCGAAAGAATCATTCGATGCGTTGTATTTCATTATTCCAGAGCGAGTAGTAATAACCATTTCTGAGTTGATAACCTGAATGTTATATGGCAAACGGCTGGGAAGCCCATTGGTAGAGAAGTAAAGGTGAGCGTTTGTTACAGAATCCAACGAGCTGGATAGCTGAAGCCTGAAAATACCCCTGTATCCATGTGAAATCCATAGGTTTCCGGTTTTGTCGAGGTTCATTATCCTACTCGATTCTTCAAAACCTTTCACGAAGTCATGGAATTTCCATTTTCCATCAACACTCTTAATTCGCACAAGACCGGTGTATGTTCCGGCTAAAATAATGTCCTTATTGGCTGGGGGTTTAATGAACGACCAGAAACCTCTCACATCGGAAATCTGCTTTGCGGAGTATCCATCAACAACAAAACAACCGTAATTGTGACCACAGAAAAGGGTCTTGTCAAAAATGCTCAAAGTCCAAACCTGACCCTCAGTTCCTTTTATTAGTTTAAATTCTAGTGTGTTCGGGTTGGAGTTATTGACATCCGAAAACTTCTTGGCATACAAACCCTGGTTAGTGCCAACGTACATAATCCCGTTGTGAACAATTGTTGAGTAAGCGCTTTCGATATTGTTATTGTAATTGAGGAACGAAATTGGGGAGCTGACCTCAAAGTAATCAATCCCGTTGTCGAGCCCAAGCCACAAATTGTTTTTCCTGTCTTCAAAAAGGCTTAGCACAGTATTGTTTTGAAGCCCTTTATAACGGTTTAGATGTTGAAGAATTCTCCCATCTTGATTGCAAATGTAAATCCCATTACGCACCGAACCTAACGCCAAATTTCCGTTTGACAAATTTATTGCTGAAAATAAGTTGTTCTCCTTAATTTTTTTGTTTACATCTGAATTCCAGGGTGAAATTGAAGAAATTCTTTCATCGAACAGAAATAAGCCCTCGTTTGAAGTCCCTATAAGAAGGTTCCCGTTAGAAAGTGGAATAATACAACGAATTTCGTTTCTGAAAAAAATGGGGTGGTTGCTTGCCGTCACAAGGCTATCTTTCTCAATTATCATTAAGCCATTCTCAACATCAACTATATAGTGTTTACCATTGGCTTTATGAAGCATGCTGAATTTACTCAGCGGTTCAATAACTGTTACCTTGCCTTTACTAAGTTTGAAAATGTAGTTGAACGATTGAAAAGTTATTGTTCCATTCTCCTTATAAATATTCCAAATTTCATCAAAGTTTCTATAAGACTCTGGGATAAGGTGTTTTAACGAGTTGTACTGAATTTTACCGTTTCTATTCGGAGCTAAAAAGCCAATTTCTTCGAAGGCTCCTATGTAAACTGTATCGCCAATTGCCAGAACTGATCGTACTACGGAAAGGTTAGGAACCGTGTATGTTTGCCAGTTTGTACCGTCGTACTCCAGAATACCATCGTTATTGCCGAAGTACATAAAACCGTTTGAAGTTTGGGTTATGCTCCAGTTCTGAGTGCTGGCGTTGTACTCGCTTCGGGTATGATTAACAATGTTCGGAATTCCCACATTCTTGATTTGAGCATTGCAGATTGTTGCTATAGCAAGTGCCAACCAAAGTGTAATATATTTGAAGAGATTCCTCATTATGCTTTTTTCACTATAAACAAAATTAATCATTTTACCCAAAGAAAAAGGGGAATTGCAATTTTGATGCAATTCCCCTTTTTTTGAATAGGGAATAATCTATTTTTAAAAACTAGAATTTATACTCATTCTCTTCAATTAGTTTATCAGCAATTCTGCGGCGAGCAGCCATAACGTTTACTCCCTCAACGTGGGTAAGAATCTTAACGGCTTTAACAAGCTTGTGAGCCTCTTCGCCATCGGCGAATGAGTATATTGCATCCTTCGCATTCTTGCGGATAATATGCGCAGCATCGTAGGTAAACACGTCAAGCATATCGTGGTAAACGGAGTTAGCACCCTTCATGCCTTCCAACTTCTCTATTCTTAGCGCCATCGATTCTGCTTCGTAGAGTTCCATAATCATGTTCGCCAGGTTGTTAACTACTTCCTGCTCGGCCATGAACTTTTTGCCTAACGCTTTGGTTGCCGTGTGAACTGTTAGCATAACTGCCTTCTTGAAGTTCTTCATGTACCTACGCTTCTGTTCGAAGTAGCTTTCTCCCTCAACGGCTCCGTCGGTAACGTTATCAATGTTGCTGTAAATTTCCTCAGCGGGTCCGGCTATGTCGTACTCGCCTTTCTTAGCGTACTTGGTAGCTGCCTCAACAACCAGCAAACGGTTAATTTCGTTCGTTCCTTCGAAAATTCTGTTGATACGTGAGTCGCGGTACCCACGGTCGATATTCATCTCAGCGGAGTATCCCATACCGCCGTGAATCTGAACGCCCTCGTCAACTATGTAGTCAAGCATTTCCGATCCCCAAACCTTTACAATCGCGTCCTCAACAGAGTAGTGGCTAATGCCGTCGATGGCGGCTCTTCCGTGGTCGCAACCTTCCGATTCGTATTTTTGAATCATTGAATCAACATCGTTGCTAACGCGGTAAATGGCCGATTCGTGAGCGTAGGCCTTCATTACCATTTGTGCAAGCTTATGCTTAATGGCGCCGAAGGTTGATATGAGTACACCAAACTGTTTGCGCTCATTTGCGTAGCGAACGGCATCGGTAATGGTTTGCTTGGCTGCGCCAATAACGTTGGCACCCAGTTTCATGCGTCCCATGTGCAGAATGCTGAGCGCAATCCTGAAGCCTTCACCTCGGTTCCCAATCATGTTTTCAACGGGAACTTTAACATCGTTGTAGTATATTTGGGTTGTTGACGAACCCTTGATGCCCATCTTGTGCTCATCGGGACCAATTACAACTCCCGGCCAGTTGCTCTCAACTATGAAAGCGCTAAGGATTCTGTCGTTGTCGATTTTTGCAAAAACAACCTGAGTGTCTGAGAATCCACCGTTGGTAATCCACATTTTTTGTCCGTTCAGGATGTAATGTTTACCATCTTCGCTGAGTTTTGCGGTGGTTTTTCCTGAGTTCGCATCGCTACCCGCACCCGGCTCGGTTAAGCAGTATGCACCAATTAGTTCACCGGTTGCTAGTCGTGAAACGTAATTCTGACGTTGCTCTTCGTTTCCGTAGTACATAATTGGCATTGTGCCAATTCCACAGTGACACTGAAATGCAACCGAGAATGAATACCCTGCGCCAGTAGTTTCTGCAACAAGCATTTGGGTAACGAAGTTTTGTCCGAATCCATTGTACTGTTCAGGAACTGAAATTCCCAGCATTCCCAATTCACCTGCCTTCTGCAGGATGCTTTTCATTAGCTGCCTGTCGCCTTTATCAATGTTATCAAGATTTGGGAAAACTTCTGCTTCCATAAAATCGCGGCAGGTTTGAGCAATCATACGCTGCTCTTCGTTAAACTCTTCCGGGATAAATATATCCTTGGCATCAATATCTTTTACAAGGAATTCACCACTTTTCATCTTAACAGTTTCCATGTGTTTATAGGGTTATAGTTTGCTTAATGATTAATTGATTAGAGGTTTAACGACATAGCTATTAGCTCTGCAATGTCGTAGTTTTTAATTTCTTCCTCTTTATTCTTATACTTAATTCCATCGGTCATCATGGTCATGCAGAACGGACACGATGTTGCAATTACAGCTGCGTTGGTTTTTAGCGCATCCTCAGTACGCTCAATAAAAACTTCCTTGTCGCCCTTTTCGGCTTCCTTAAACATTTGTCCACCACCAGCACCACAGCATAGAGCAAAACTCTTGTTACGATCCATCTCAACCAAATTGTTGGTTACAGATTTGATCACCCTGCGAGGCTCATCGTAAATATCGTTGGCTCTTCCAAGGTAGCAGGGATCGTGAAAAGTTATTTTTGTATCTGCAAATTTGCTTTTATCAACTTTCAGTTTTCCTTCGGAAATATACTTATCGAGCAGCTCAACGTAGCTGATTACCTCGTAGTTTCCCCCCAAATCGGGGTACTCGTTTTTGAAAATATTGTAGCAGTGAGGGCAAATGGTGATAATTTTTGTTACCTCGTACATTTTAAAAACTTCGATATTCTGCATTGCCTGCATTTGGTAAAGCATTTCGTTTCCGGCTCTACGGGCAGGATCACCTGTACAAGTTTCTTCCTTACCAAGAACTGCGTAGCTAACATTCAGGTGTGTAAGAATTTTTGCAAATGCACGGGTTACTTTTTTGTACCTGTCGTCGTATGCTCCGGCGCAACCTACCCAGAAAAGAAATTCTGGTTTTTCGCCTTTGGCGAAAAGATCGGCCATTACAGGTACTTCAACTTTGATGGTTTCCATATTGTTGATTCTTAACTTTTACATTCTACATTCATTGTTCTACATTTTACATTCAATAAGAATGTAAAAGTTGCATTATATTTTATTCATCTCCAGTCCTTCAGCCCAAACAAGCCTGTCTTCAGGCGAGTACTGCCAGGGAGCGCCGTTGTTCTCAATATTGCTGAAGGTTGCTTTCAGCTCGCCCGGAGCAGAACCTTCCTCCATTACCAGGTAGCGACGCATGTCAACAATGAATTTTGGATGGTCGATATTGATTGGGCACTCTTTTGCGCAAGCGTTGCAGGTTGTACATGCCCACAACTCCTCCTCGCTAATATAATCGCGAATTAACGATTTCCCATCACTAAAATCCTTCCCTTGTTTAATGAGGCCATCGCGTTTTTCCTTCATTCTGGCCCGTAAATCCATCATAACTTTACGTGGGGAAAGTTTCTTCCCAGTGATATTTGCAGGGCAAACAGAGGTACACCGCCCGCATTCTGTACAAGCCAGCGAGTCTAAGTAGTTTTTCCACGAAGCATCCTCGGCGTCAAGAACGCCGAAACGTTCTACCGGTGCATCAGCGGGTGCTGCTGCGTATGCAGTTTCTGGATTCATCATTAGTTTCACTTCACGGGTAACGCTTTCCATGTTGGGAAGTTTTCCAAGGGGCTCGAGACGTGAAAGGAACACGTTGGGAACCGACATGAAAACGTGGAAGTGTTTTGAGTAGGGGAGTAAGTTGGCAAATAAAAAGATAAGCAGTATATGCGACCACCAAAATACTTCGTGGTAAGTATGCATAGTTTCAACACTTAAGCCACTGAACAGCTTGGTAATTATTGCTCCAAATGGGAAAACGCCATATATTTCGGTATTTGTTGATGTAGCATGAGCAACGTATGCTGCGTTCATTCCTGTGAGTGAAACCATTAGCAGTAAAATAATGGTAAGGGCTACGTTGGCATCGATATGAGAAATGTGCTTCATTTCGATACCCTCGAATCGTTTCACGTGCATAAACAACCTACGCGATAGGAAAATTATTATTGCCACAGCAATTATTGGTGCAAAAATATCGCCGGTAGCCATTAGGAAATCGTACAATCCGCCCAGAAACTTTAAGGAACGTTCTGTTCCAAATAGCCCATCGATAACCATCTCAATACTTCCGAAGAGAATTACCAGGAATCCCCAGAAAACTAATGCGTGAATTAAGCCAAGTATTGGGCGTCGGAACATTTTGGTTTGGCCAATGGCAATTTTCATCATCAAACCGAAACGCTTGCCAAAGTCGCGAACAGGGAATGCAGGTTTGGTAAGCATGAAAATCTTCACATATCGCCATGTTGTGTACCCAAACACCGCAAATGTTATGAGAAGTGCTAGGGCGAAGAGAACTTGATTTATCATAGGTGAAATTTTAATTCAGAAACTAAAACAATGTAAAATGTAAAACTCTAAATGTAAAATGTAAATGGGAAAGAAAAAAAATATACATCCCCTATCTTTTCTCTTTTGCAGTTTTGATACTCTTGGCAAAAATGGCTATCAACTCATTGCATTCTGATAAATCCCTTTGAATTTGCTCGGGTTCTTTAATCAACGGTTTACGAACAATGATTTTTAGACAAATACTTGTTTCGCGAAGCTCCTTCAACACAATTCCCATTTTATGAATGAAGTCCTTGCTTGACTCAGCTGCTTGTGCTTCTCCATAGTTAAAGGCAGGAGAAGTGCCTGATCTTACTAACTGCCCTGAAAAATGATTTCCAGCATTAGTTTTGTTTAACAGTTCAGATACTTCAAGCATCCTAATTGCAAAAGATATTAATCTTTCCTCTAAATCGTATTTTCTTGAAATATCAGTCATGCCAAAACTTCTACATTGGTTATTCTACATTTTACATTTTACATTTCTTTATTCTAATAGATGTTGCCTACTTTGCCTTCGCTTCTTTAACCGCTTCAACAAGCTTAGGAAGCACTTTCGATGCATCGCCAACAATTCCGTACTGTGCTGCCTCGAAAATAGGAGCATCCTTATCGGTGTTGATTGCAACAATGTACTTCGATGAGCTAACGCCTGCAAGGTGTTGGGTTGCGCCCGAAATTCCAACTGCAATGTAAAGGTTTGGAGCAACAATTTTTCCGGTTTGTCCGGTGTGCTCTTCGTGAGGGCGCCATCCTTCGTCGGAAACTGGACGAGAACAAGCAGTTGCACCACCAAGTAAATCGGCAAGTTCAACAATTGGTCCCCAGTTGTCAGGCGATTTCATTCCACGGCCGCCGGAAACAACAATCTCAGCATCGGTTAGCAGAAGCTTGCCGGATTGCTTTTGAACATCGTTCACCTTGGTTTTAACCAACGAACCGTCAATATTTACGGTGGCAGTCTCAATTGAAGCCTGGTTTGAAGTTTCAATCAGGTCGAATGAGTTTTGTGCAAGCGTAATAATTTTTACGTCCGATTTTAGCTCAACGTGTGCGTATGCGTTTCCTGAATATGCTCTTTTGTATACTACAAATGGGCTGGTGCTGAGTGGTAGCTTGCTAACGCCGGAGCCAATCGCTGCTTTCAGCTTTACTGAAAGTCTGGGTGCGATTGATTTTCCCATGTTATTGTTGGCAATTACTACAACCTTTGCTCCCTCTTGCTGTGCAATTTCAGCAATTGCAGCGGTGTAGGCCTGACTATCGAGAATGTTTAATGCATCGTTCTTTAGGCTCAATATTTTTTGTGCACCGTAGTTTCCAAGTTTGGAAAGTTCGTCATCGGCAACATTGCCAATTGACAGGACAGTTGTTGAAACACCTAGCATTTCTGCTACTTTGGCTCCGTAAGAAACGAGTTCGAACGAAAGTTTCTTGAATTTTCCATCCCAATTCTCAGCGAAAACTAATACTGACATATTATTGTTTTTATTCTGATTAGCAATAAATTAAATAACTTTTGCTTCGTTCTGAAGCAGATCGATTAGCTGCTTTGGATTTTCAGCATCAACAAAAACGCACTTTGCGCGTGGTTGAGGAGGCTCAAACGAAGTTACCTCGGTGAGTGCGTCAACAGCAACCGGTTCAATAACTTTAATCACTTTTGTACGAGCCTGCATAATTCCGCGCATTGCCGCAATGCGAGGCTCCTTTGCTATTCCTTTCTGTACAATAGCAACGAATGGGGTTGGAACCGAAACGGATTCTTTTCCACCATCAATTTCGCGGGTAATTACTGCATTCCCATTATCAAAATTCAGCCCTGAAACAGCAGAAACCGAAGGGTATCCTAAAAATTCTGCAACCATGCTACCTACGGTTGAACCGTTGAAATCGCTCGATTCAATGCCACAGAGAATAACGTCAAACTGCTCGTTCTTAACTACCTCTGCAATTTGTGCAGCAACCTGGTATGCATCCTTGGGGTCGAGGTTAATACGAATTGCATCATCGGCACCAATGGCAAGGGCCTTACGTATGGTAGGTTCTGCAGTTGCTGGTCCAACATGTGCAACGGTTACTCCTTTCACACCCGTTGCAGCGTTATCTTTCAACTCGAGGGCACGGGTAAGTGCCAACTCATCCCAAGGGTTAATAACCCACTGAACACCAGTTGTGTCGAATTTGGTGTTGTTGTCAGTAAACTTCACCTTTGTTGTTGTGTCGGGCACATTACTGATACAAACTAAAATCTTCATCAATCACTTTTTTTAAATTGTTAATTATTTTGAGCTACTTATTTCAGAAAAGCAACAGCAGAATAAGCACTCATTTACCTTGAAATGCATTCTTATTCCGTGAGTTACATTGTTTTTTGTAAATTATTTTGCGTACAAATATAAGAAAAATGGGTTAATGAAGTGGTTAGAATCTGATAATCGTTACAAAGGTATGGTACAACTTTTGTTATCTGTTTGTTAGTGAGCGTTAAAGGTATTGTTCGTTTGTTTAATTAGTGTTTTGGTAATGTGGCTTTTTCTGACCAATATAACATAACTCCTGTTAAACAAATTATACATTCCTGCTGTTTTACTCGTATAAGGAATATTATATGTTTTCAGATTAATTTTCGCTTAAGTTTAACTATTTATGTGATGAGAGAATTGATGAACAAACTTTTAGAGGCTTTAAAGGCTAGGGTAATTGAAAACCTTAACTCCATTAGGGTTAACGAGAATGAAATACGACAAATTTTAACCGAGCCCCTTTCTGGTATTCGTTCGCAGAAGTTGAGCGAACGTTACGCCCTGAGCAAAAAGATTTTGAAGGAGAATGAGGATAATCTGAAAATCCAGAATTTAATTGTCGATTTTTTCTCAAAGTATAGGAACGTACCTGATTTTAATAAGGAAATTAGCGAGCTGAAAACCTTAGAGAAAGGTATCAACTCATTCCAACAAGGGGGTTTCAACCTAAACCAAATATTTTCAAATTTCAACGAAGCCGAGAAAGAGGATAAAAATCCACAGAATAGTGAAATTGAACAGGATAGCACTATTGAAACCAGCAACACATTTGACATACTAAACGACACAATTACAGGAAGAATTGAGTACGACAAAAACCACCCAATGTTTGGTAACGTACGTTTCTTTGAGAAGCTGCTAAATTTTTACATCCAACGCGAGGAGTACGAGGTTTGCGCCAAGTTGGTGAAGGAGAACGAAAGTTAAGATATTAAATATGCTTTTCACCCCGGATTGCCATTAATAAGCTTTCCGGGGTTTTTTACTTTTACCATTTTTGGTTCGAAAACAAAAATATATCCATTATCTTAGCACGTTAAAAAGTTTCTTCTTCTCATAATATGGAAACACAAAAAGAACCTCTTAGTATTGTTGTAGTTGGTGCCGGTAATGTGGCAACGAACCTAACTCTCAGAATTATGGCCGCGGGCCATACTATTTCTCAAATAGTTGGTAGCTCATCGTTAAACGCAGAGAAGTTGGCGAAACAGGTTAACTGTGCTTTCACTTTAAATATAAATGAGATTTTCAGTAATGCACACCTTTATATAATAGCGGTTCCCGATTCAGCAATTCAGGATGTTGTTGATAAATTTCCCCATGCTGATGGGCTCGTGGTGCATACCAGTGGAAGTACGCCCATTGATGTTTTTGAAGGCAAGTTTGCAAATTACGGTGTGTTCTACCCGTTCCAAACTTTCTCACCTGAACGTGAGGTGAACTTACACGGAATACCTCTATGCATCGAAGCAAACAGTGAGAATAATTTGAGTTTACTGGCGTCTCTTGCTGAAGCTATAGGAGCAAATGCTATAGAAATGGATTCTGAAACTCGCCGATGGCTTCATGTTTCGGGTGTTTTTGCATGTAACTTTGTGAACCATATGCTCGCCCTTAGCCAGGTAATTGCCGAGGAGAACGGATTTGATTTCGAACTTCTTAAACCACTGGTAAGCGAAACAGTCAAAAAAGCGTTGGATGGAAATCCCCTGAAAATGCAAACAGGACCTGCTGTTCGTGGCGATTCCGAAACAATAAAGAAGCATATTATTATGCTCAGCTCAATGAGCGATGAGCTTCGGGAAATATACATGTCAATAAGCGACAGCATCTGGCAGCTGAGCCATGGTGAAGAGTAATGTACAATATTTCAATGGTATAATTGAATGACAAATTTTAAGGAGCAGCTTAACAGGGTGAAGGCTTTTGCCTTCGATGTTGATGGAGTTTTTACCGATGGTTCCGTACTAATTCACCCTTCGGGTGAGTTGCTTCGAACATCGAACACCCGCGATGGGTATGCAGTTCATAAAGCTGTTCAGCAGGGATTTCCGGTTGCAATAATTTCTGGAGGCAAGAGCGAATCGGTTCGTAATCGATTCAGAGACCTTGGAGTTACCGACATTTACCTCGGAACGAACGACAAGGTGGATGCCCTTGAGGATTTTCGGTTTAAGTACGGTTTTGAACTTTCAGAAATTCTGTACATGGGCGACGATTTACCCGATTACGATGTTATGGTTCGCGTTGGCTTCCCTACCTGTCCGGCCGATGCAGCACCCGAAATTGTTGCAGTTTCTCACTACGTTTCAAATTTTCCGGGAGGGAAAGGTTGCGTACGGGATGTAATTGAACAGGTGCTGAAACTGAAAGGACTTTGGCATAACACCAAAAACTTTAAACAGTAAAGTATGGTTGCAAGTATTCTTCGAGTTGTTAGAATTAAGAACCTGATTATTGTAGCTATAACGCAGTATTTAATCCGGTTTTTTATTGTAAAACCATTGCTTCTTCAAAAAGGAATGGACTTGCAGCTCAGCGAGGTGTTCTTCCTGTTCATGGTGCTTTCTACTGTTTTTATTACTGCAGCAGGTTACGTAATCAACGATTACTTCGATACCAAAACCGATTTAGTAAACCGTCCACAAACCGTAGTGGTAGGACGAACACTCTCACGTAGAGTTGCCATTAGTCTTCATTGGGTACTGAACGCAATTGGCGTATTTTTCGGAGTTCTGGTTTCCTTTGCAATAAGTAAACCTTTCCTTTCAGCGGTATTCCTGTTTATTCCCGGAATGCTTTGGTTTTACTCAACTACCTATAAGCGCCAATTTTTAATTGGCAATATTATTGTTGCTGTTTTTACTGCCTTGGTTCCACTTATGGTGCTGCTATTCGAACTGCCTGAGCTTTACAAGGCATACTGGCAAACACTCATTTTTACCCCATCGGCTTTTAACGATATTATATACTGGGTTGGTGGTTACGCAATCTTTGCGTTCTTGCTAACATTGTTTCGTGAAATTGTGAAGGATGTTGAGGATTTCGAGGGCGACCTTGAGTATGGTCGAAATACGCTTCCGGTTGTGCTGGGCGTTAAGAATACAAAAATTATTTCGGCTGGAATTATCCTTTTCACCATAGTTCTTCTTACCTACTTGTTCGGAGCGCACCTGAACTTTTTACCAAGCGGCGAGTTCGACTATTTTTCGCTTTTCTATTTGCTAATTGCTCTTGTGGTACCCATGTTCCTTTTGCTGGCTAAAATTTTATTAGCCGATAGTAAGAAGGAGTACCATTCGGTGAGCACAATGTCCAAACTGGTAATGCTTGCCGGAATTCTGTACTCAGTTTTTTTTCGTTTTCTGGTAGCATAATTTAAATCATTTCTTTACAAATGGTTCTAAACCAACGTCTAAAAAAGTACAATGTAATTCTAGCGTCCCAATCACCTCGCAGACAGCATCTCCTCAAAGAGTTGGGGTTGACTTTCGAAGTACGGTTAGGCAACAGTGAAGATGAAACTTACCCACAAAATCTTTCCTACGAACAAATTCCTGAATTTCTTGCAAGAAAAAAGGCAGAACCATTCCTGTCTGGGCTCAAAATAAATGACATATTAATTACTTCTGATACAATAGTTTGGTGTGAAAATTCGGTGGTTGAAAAACCAATAAATAGGGAGGATGCGGTAAGAATTTTGAAACTCCTCTCCGGAAGGAAACATGTTGTTGTTACGGGAGTTGCAATTTCAAACCCTTTGGCAGCAAGGTCGTTTATTTCTGAAACCGACGTGCATTTCCGCCAATTGAAGGATGAAGAAATTGATTACTACATCGATACCTTCAAACCCTACGATAAGGCAGGGGCATACGGAATTCAGGAGTGGATTGGTTATATAGGAATTGACCGTATTGATGGCTCTTACTTCAACGTAATGGGGCTTCCCGTTCAGAAGTTATACTGCGAGCTCCTCGATATTTTGAATGAAATTGAAAAAAATAGTAAACAATAAATCTACAAAACTTATGAAACGTTCATTACTTCTACTAACTCTCGTTCTAAGTATACTGTTTGTTCGTGCCGATGAGGGCATGTGGATTCCGTCGCTTATTGCAAAGTACAATATTGCTGACATGCAGAGCAAAGGATTTAAGCTTACTGCAGAGGATATTTACAGTATCAACCAGCCGAGCATAAAAGACGCAATCGTTCATTTTGGCCGCGGATGTACCGGAGAACTCATTTCTCCCGACGGTCTGATAATTACAAACCATCACTGTGGATATGGAGTTATTCAAAGCCATTCAACCGTTGAGAACGATTACCTTTCCGATGGGTTCTGGGCTATGTCTCGCAACGAGGAGCTTCCCAACCCAAACCTTACGGTTACTTTCCTGAAAAGTATTGAGGATGTAACCGAAAAAGTATTGAAAGGTTATAACGATTCAATGGACGAAGCTACACGTAGCCAGATTGTTGCTGATAATTCCAGCGCAATTATTGACTCGGTGACCAATGGGACCCACTATACAGCTAGGGTTGCTCCAATGTTCTACGGAAACCAGTATTTCCTTTTCGTATTCGAAAAATATTTAGATGTTCGTTTGGTTGGTGCTCCTCCATCCGACATAGGAAAATTCGGTGGCGACACCGACAACTGGATGTGGCCTCGCCATACCGGCGATTTCTCGTTGTTCCGAATATACGCCGATAAGGATAATAAACCTGCCGCTTACTCGCCCGATAACGTTCCCTACAAACCGAAGCATTTCCTTCCTATCTCTTTAAAGGGAATTCAACCCAACGATTTTACCATGGTTTACGGGTATCCTGGAACAACCCAACAGTACATAACATCACAGGCGGTGAAAAATATTGTTGACGAAGTTAATCCGCTCCGAATTTCGCTTCGCGAAACAAGGCTCGATATTTTCGATTCCTACATGGTGACTAACGATACGGTTCGCATCAAGTACGCCAGCAAGCATGCCGGGGTTGCCAACGGATGGAAAAAGTGGATTGGTGAGCGTAACGGATTAATTAGGCTCAAAACAGTTGAGGAGAAGCAGACGCTTGAGCAGCAGTTTGCTGAATGGGTAAGCCAATCGCCCGACCGGAAAGAGAAGTATGGCCACATTATCCCCCGTTTTGCTGAGCTTTACGCGCAGTACAGCGCGTTAAACAATGCCAGCATTTTGGGTTGGGAGGCTTTCCGTTCCGTTGAAATGTTAAGGTTTGCCGGTTACTTTAGCTCTTTTGTAAGTGAGTTTAATACTGGTGGTGAACCCGATTTAGCCAAGGCCTCAGAAAGAGCGACCAGCTTAATTGAGCGTACTAGAAGCTTTTATAAGGATTACTACCTGCCAATCGATAGAGACGTGTTTGTGCAAATGCTGAAGGTATTTACCAGTGCAGCACCACAGGAACTTCAGCCTAACCTGCTTAGGGACAAGGTTTCTGGTTTTAACGAAAAGGATTGGTACAATTTTGCAGAAGAAATGCTGAATGGGTCCGTATTTTCCGATAGCACAAAGCTAATCTACTACCTCACCAATGCCGATACGAAAGCAGCACAGGTATTTAAAAACGATGCAGTGTTCATGTTGAGTTCTCAGTACGATTCAATTTTTTCTGCCAATGTTTATAGCCCGCTTAGAGAGATTAATTCAGAATTAGACTTGCTATACCGCAGCTACTTAGGTGGTTTAATGGAGATGCAAACCGATAGAAAATTCTACCCCGATGCGAATTCAACCCTACGGGTTGCCTATGGGCATGTAGCAGGATACCTTCCCCGCGATGGTGTTGAATACTCCCATTTTACCACTCTCGACGGAATAATTGAGAAGGGGAAAATGGGTGTTTACGATTACGTTGTTCCCGAAAAGCTCACTGAGTTGTATAATTCAAAGAATTATGGCCGCTGGGAGGTTAACGGAACGGTTCCCGTTGCATTCGTTGCTACTAATCATACTTCGGGAGGGAACTCTGGAAGTCCTGTGCTGAATGCCGAAGGGCAACTTATTGGCGTAAATTTCGACCGTGTTTGGGAGGGAACCATGAGCGACATTAAGTTCGACCCCAAGGTGTGCAGGAATATTTCGCTCGATATTCGTTACGCCCTCTTTGTTATTGATAAGTTTGCAGGTGCTTCGCACCTAATTGATGAAATGACAATAATTGAGTAGGAAAATGGAAGTTTACCTCGATAATTCTGCTACCTCATGGCCAAAACCAGCCTCAGTTGTTGAGGCAATGAGCGGCTATTTAACAAGTTACGGCGCAAGTCCCGGACGCTCCGGCCATCACTTAGCACTAAAAGCAGCTAGGGAAGTTTTTGAAACCCGCGAGTTAATTGCTAACTTTTTTAACGCCGATTCATCCGATAGGGTGGTTTTTTCAGCAAATTCAACCCTTGCAATCAATATTGCTGTAAATGGAATTTTAAAAAAGGGTGATCACGTTATCATCACCCACATGGAGCACAATTCCGTTCGGCGCCCATTAAAACACATTGAAAACGAAGGTCTAATCGATGTTACTATTGTCCCTTGTGATTCTAAAGGCAATGTAAATGTCGAAGAATTTACCAAAAGTTTTCGTCCCAACACAAAACTGGTAGTTACAATCCACGGCTCGAATGTGTCGGGAACAGTAATGCCTATTAGAAAAATGGGCGAAATTTGCCGTTCCAAGGGTGTTCTTTTTATGGTCGATGCCGCTCAAACTGCCGGATTTGTTCCGATCGATATTCAAAAGGATAATATTGACATTCTGGCGTTTACCGGCCATAAAAAGTTGTATGGTCCCCCGGGAACTGGCGGGCTTTGTATTAAAAGTAACGTAGAGGTCAACACATTTATCCACGGAGGATCGGGAAGCAAATCAGAACTCGACACTCACCCGCAAATCTACCCCGACAGGCTGGAGGCAGGAACTCCAAATACGGTTGGAATCATTGGGTTAAAAGCCGGGTTAGAGTATGTTATGGGGAAGGGGATTGAAAATATTCGTGCACAGGTTTTGGGACTAACTCAAATGCTCATCGATGAGTTAAAGTCGATTAGCAGAGTTAAAATATACGGACCCGATTCCAACGAGGAGCGCCTTCCTTTAGTGTCTGTAAATGTTGACGGAATTGTTCCAAGCGAACTGTCAACCATTCTCGACAAAGAGTATGGAATAATGACCCGCGCCGGATTGCATTGTTCTCCGCTGGCTCATAATTCGCTGGGAACTTTCCCGCAGGGAACAGTGCGCTTCAGCCTTGGCGGATTTACAACCGAGGAGCAAATTTCTTACACTATTGATGCAATCAAAAAAATTACAAAATAAGTTCACAGTAAATGAAAGTTGTTGATGCCCGGGGCGAACTTTGCCCTAAACCTTTAATTATGACCAAGAAAGCCTTGGCCGAAATCGATGAGAATGATTCCTTAGAAATTCTTATCGATAATGAAACTTCTATGAAGAACGTTTCCCGTTTTCTTACCGATAACGGGATGGAAGTCAAACAGGAATTGAAGGGAAACGTGTTTCATCTGTTTGTTGGGAAAACGGGCGAGATACCAGAGAGTGCCCCGGTAGAGGAGTACTGTGAGGTAAGCTTCTCCAGCAATAAAAATTTAGTAATCGCTTTTCAGAAAGAATTGCTTGGCGATGGTGCTGAGGAGTTAGGACGAATTCTTATGAAAGCTTTTGTGAATACTCTGCCCGAGGCAACAAGCCAACCGCAAAGTATTGTGTTCCTTAATTCGGGAATTTTCTTAACGTTGAAAAATTCTCAGGTTCTCGATACGCTAGTAAAACTCGAAAAGAGTGGCGTTGAGATTCTTGTTTGCGGAACATGTCTCGATTACTACCAGAAAAAGCAGGAGCTTGGAGTAGGAATAGTTTCCAACATGTACGATATTCTCGAGAAGTTAACCAGCGCAAGCAGCGTTGTTTACCCATAACTCTAATTGTTTATATTATAGTGAATTATACAGTTCTTACTTTTCAGGCAACACACTACGTTTTAAAGGCAGAAAAAATTCTTCTCGAGAAGGGATTCAAGTTTGACATCATCCCCACGCCCAAGGATATTTCTTCTGATTGCGGAATGTCCATAAGATTTGACCCAGAAATAACAAGAAACGATTCGGTTGCAGAAACTTTAAAGTTAATAAATATCGATTTTAATATCCACGAAGTATGGATGAAGTGAAACCCTTTGATTTACTTAGCACTGTTGAGTATGGAGGCTGCTCTGCTAAACTATCAGCTCGTGAGCTGAGCGAGGCGCTTGCCGGTTTGCCGAAAACTCCTCACAAAAACCTTTTGGTAGATATCGAAACCCACGACGATGCCGGAGTTTATAAAATTACCGATGAACTTGCACTCATCCAAACAACCGATTTCTTCTCACCGGTGTGCTCCGATCCGTATGAGTTCGGACAAATAGCTGCGGCCAACGCGCTTAGCGATGTGTACGCCATGGGGGGAGAGGTTCTAACTGCGCTCAATATTGTTGCATTCCCAGCCGGTGTCGATTTGAAAATTCTGAAGCAGATTATCTGGGGGGGCACCGATAAGGTAATCGAAGCCGGAGGGGTTATTGTTGGTGGCCACACCATAGTTGACGATGTGCCAAAGTTCGGCCTTGCCGTTACCGGCTCCATTCATCCTAATCGGGTTATTACCAATGCAGCAGCCAAACCCGGCGATGTTCTGATTCTTACAAAACCGGTTGGTGCTGGAGTTGTTATTGCCGGAAAAAGGTTGGGCGAGGTTAGCGATATAAACTACCAGGTTGTGCTTGATAGCATGAAACAGCTCAATAGGAAGGGAGCACAGGTTATGCAGAAGTACAACGTAAAGTGTGCAACCGATGTCACAGGTTTTAGCTTGCTTGGGCACGCCCTGAAAATGGCCATGGGAAGCAACGTATCCATGAACATTGAGTCAACAAAAGTGCCGTTTTTTAATGGGGCAATGGATTTGGTTGAGTTAGGCTGTATACCCGGTGCTTGCTTCCGCAACCAGGAGTTTGTTGAGGAGAATACCGAATTCCAAGAAACCTTGGGGTATAACTACAGAATGCTTCTGCTTGACGCTCAAACCTCTGGGGGGTTGCTTATTTGCTGCCAACAGCAAAACGTTAACGATATGCTAACTGACTTAAAAAACGAAGGTTTTCCCCGATCGGCTGTTGTGGGCTCGGTAACCAATTATAATGGTAAAAACCTTCAGGTTAGTTAACTTCTTTCCCTTTATACATTAAGAAACTGTTTGAATTTTGTTTTTTTATTATGTCATGTAAAGCTGTATCAAAAAATTGATTTCTCACTTCGTTCGAAATGACATTATTTTTTCGAAGCATTGGTAATGGGAGGGAGGAAGAAGCGGGCGAATTCGCCCGCTTCTTCCTCCCTCCCATTACCCCACAAAAAATATTCTTTGTCATTTCGAACGAAGTGAGAAATCTTAAAAATCGAAAATTTAAAAAGTTTCTAAACGATTTTTTTAAAGTACTGAAATTTTGTGGAATATCAAAGCACTTTGTTTTAAATCTTTGTAAAGATTAACCTTCTTTTCTTTTCCTTCCCAAAACTCTTTATTTGAATCATTCTAAATTACTTGCTTCAAACTAAAGAACCATAAAACATGACAAAAGTCATGTTTCTTCAATTTTATCGTTTCTACATTTAAAAACCAAAACAAAATGGCTATAAATACTGGCCTGTTAATTAAATAACAATGTTAATTAAATAACACATTTATTAACTATTAAAACCAAAGAAACATGCCCGAAATTAAAGAATTGGTAAAGAGTCTTGCTGATAAGTATGGTAGGACAAGGGAGAGCCTGATTCCCATACTTCAGGGAGTTGTTCAGGATCAAAGGTACATTTCCGATGAGGCCATGACCGAAATTGCCCGCGAACTGGATATTGCTGCTGCGCAGGTATACGGAACGGCTACTTTCTACTCATTTCTTGATACCACACCTCGAGGGAAGTACGTTATTCGTGTTTGTAGAACTATTACCTGCTCTATGAAAGGTAAGAACCAAATCGTGCAGGAAATTGAAGATCTTCTAAAGATAAAAGTTGGCGAAACTACCCAAAACCGTAAGTTTTCGCTGCTTGAAACAAACTGTCTGGGCTGGTGCCATAAGGGTCCTGCCATGCTCATCAACGATGAGGTGTACACCGAGTTAACACCTGAAAAGGTGCGTGAAATAATAAGTGAATATATTAAAAAGTAACCCATTAAACGAAGATATTACCATGTCAAATACAAAACTAAAACGTGTTGATCTCATATTTGAGCAGGATTGCAACACAAAGGAGGTTCTTCAGTCTGCATGGGCAAAAAGTAAGGACGAAATTATTAATGAGCTACTTGAGTCTGGCTTAAAAGGACGTGGGGGTGCTGGATTCCCCACAGCACTTAAGTGGAAATTCACCAGCGAGCAACCCGAAACCGAGCGTTACATTATTTGTAATGCTGACGAGGGTGAGCCAGGAACATTTAAAGATAGAGAGATTCTATTTCAGGTTCCTTGTAAAGTGTTTGGTGGGATGGCTGTTTGTGCTAAAGTTATTGGCGCTACCGAGGGGTTTATCTATCTGCGTGGTGAGTATCGTTTCTTGTTGCCACAATTAGAAAAGAAGTTAGATGATTTCCATAAAATACTGGAAGAGCTCAAGGTTCCTTTCCGCATTAGAATTATTATGGGGAGTGGAGCATACATCTGTGGAGAGGAAAGTGCCTTGTTCGAAAGTATGGAAGGGCAGCGTGGAGAACCTCGCAACAAACCTCCATATCCTACCATCGCTGGTTTTAGAAGCAAACCAACTGTAATCAATAACGTAGAAACTTTGGTTTACGCTTTCATGATTAGCAAGCATGGTGCTCGCAAATTTAAGGAGCTTGGTACTGCCGATTCACGTGGTTCAAAAGTATTCTCAATTTCTGGTGATACACCTATCCCTGGAATTTACGAGCTTGAACTTGGTATGACCGTTGAGCAATTCGTTGAAGAGTTTGGTGATGGTGATACGAAAGCGGTACAGGTTGGGGGAGCCTCAGGATTCTGTGTTCCTCGTAAAAAGTTTAAAGATACCATCATCGGTTTTGAGGGTGTCCCCACCGGTGGCTCAATGATGATTTTCAACAGTTCACGCTCAATGTACAACGTTCTTAAGAACTACATTGAATTCTTCGAAGAAGAATCATGTGGACAGTGTACTCCCTGTCGGGTTGGTTGCCAGCAGCTCCTGAAAGGTATTGAGGCCGTTAAAAAGGGTGAAAAGCATGCTGCTTACCTTGATCAACTTCTGAAGCTCACTGAATCGATGAAGATTACTGCGAAGTGTGGTCTCGGACAAAGCGTTGCCAATTCGTTCTCATCTATCGTAGAGAACTTCAGGGAAGAAATGATTTACTAGGTGTTGAACATAAAAAAAATGCAATAATGGCTAAAAAGATTAATTTAAAGATAGATGGTGTAAATGTTACCGTTGACGAAGGTACAACCATCCTGCAAGCTGCTAAGCAGCTCAACATCCACATTCCAACCCTTTGCTACCACGATGATCTCTGCGTTGCAGGTAACTGCCGTGTTTGCGTGGTTGAAATGAAAGGATCACGTACTCTACCTGCTTCATGCGCGATGCCAGTAGCTGAAGGTATGGAAATCGAAACGAACACCCTAAAAGTAAGAACCGCTCGTAGGCATATTATCGATCTGCTCCTTTCTGAGCATAATGCAAAATGTACAACATGTTATAAGAACGGTAACTGCGAACTTCAGAACCTTGCTGCTGAGTACAAAATTTCTGAGCCAATGTTTATCGATCTAGTTCCTCATAAGAACTATACAATTGATGCGTATTCGCCTTCAATTATTAAGGACGATAGCAAGTGTATTCGTTGTCAACGTTGTGTGCGTACTTGTGAAGAATTGCAGCACGTTAGCGCTTTAGGCGTTGCCTACAAGGGCGATAAGATGAAAATTTCCACCTTCTTTGAGCATCCAATGTTTGAGGTTGTATGTACCAACTGTGGTCAGTGCGTAAACCGTTGTCCTACCGGAGCATTGGTTGAGCGTAACTACGTTGAGGAGGTTTGGGATGCAATTTACGACACCAAGAAACACGTTGTTGTACAAACAGCCCCAGCTGTAAGGGTAGCGTTAGGTGAAGACCTTGAAATGCCTGCCGGTTCGTTAGTAACTGGGAAAATGGTTACAGCACTTCGTCGTTTAGGCTTCAATTCAGTTCTTGATACCGATTTTACTGCTGACCTAACAATTATTGAGGAAGGAAACGAGTTGCTTCAACGCCTCAAGAGGGCTTTGGTTGACAAGGATCCGAAAGTGAAATTGCCAATGACTACCAGCTGTTCACCAGGTTGGGTTAAGTTTATTGAGCATACATATCCAGAGTATCTCGAGAATGTTTCAACATGTAAGTCGCCTCAGCAGATGTTTGGTGCTTTAGCAAAAACATACTACGCTCAAAAACGTGGAATTGATCCAGCTGATATTATTTCTGTTTCAGTTATGCCATGTACAGCGAAGAAGTTTGAGGCTGACAGACCAGAAATGCGTTCGAGTGGCTATAAGGATGTTGACTACGTTCTTACTACCCGCGAGTTGGCTATTATGATTAAGCAGGCCGGGTTAGATTTCTCACATCTTGAAGAAACTACCTACGATAGCATAATGGGTGAATCAACAGGTGCTGCCGTAATTTTTGGTGCAACCGGTGGTGTAATGGAAGCTGCTCTACGTACTGCTTACGAAGTTGTTACCGGTCGTGAAGTTCCATTTGATGGGCTAAATATTACTCCTGTTCGTGGTATGGATGGTGTAAAAGAAGCTTCAGTTAAAATTGAAAAGGTAAAACCCGAGTGGAGTTTCCTTGAAGGAGCAGAACTCAAAACGGTTGTTGCTCATGGTTTAACAAATGCCAAAAAGGTAATGGACAACGTTCGTGACGGAAAGGCTAACTACCACTTCATCGAAATCATGGCTTGCCCTGGTGGATGCTTGGGCGGTGGAGGTCAACCTATCCCAACCAACGCTGAGATCCGTGCTAAACGTGCTGAGGCTATCTACGCTGAGGATGCTGGAAAACCAATCCGTAAGTCACACGAGAACCCAGAAATTAAGATGATTTATGAGGATTTCCTCAAGGAGCCACTTGGACATAAATCACACGAATTGCTACATACCCACTATAAACCACGTGAGAGGTACTAGTGGTATGATATTTATAAAAAAATCGGGGTGGATTTCACCCCGATTTTTTTTGGCTTTTACTAGATAAGCTCTTTTCTAAAGTTTTTCCAGCTTAACCGCCGAAAGTTTGAACGGTGCAATCTTACTGTACGGGTCAAGTTCATCACGCGTTAACCTGTTTACCTGCGATTCAGTGAAATGCCATGGCATGAAAACTTCGCCCTCAAGAGTCTCATCGCTTACTCTTACAGTAGTTTCGAGCTGGCCTCTTCGGGAAGTAATTCGTACTTTTTCCCCATCCTTTAAGTTTTGTTTAACAGCATCGTATGGGTGAACCAATGCGAATGATTCGTTAACAAATTCCCTCAGGGCTTTGGTTCTCCTGCTCATGGTGGCCGTATGGTAGTGGTACAATAGGCGACCGCTGTTGAGTAGGTAAGGATATTCGCTATCAACCTTCTCGGATTGCGCTACGTAATCAACCGGGAAAAGTTTGCCTTTGCCGTTTGGTGTGTTAAATTTATCGAGGTATAGCGTTGGGGTTCCTGGATGATTAGGGGTTGGGCATGGCCACTGAATGCTACCTTCTTCAAGGCGGGAGTGAGAAATGCCAGCCATGATGGGTGTTACGCTTGCAAGCTCGTCAAATATTTCGGCTTCGTTTTTGTAATCGGGCATGGGTTTTCCCATTCGTTTTGCGATTTCGTGTATGATTCGCCAGTCTTCCCGGGCTTCGCCCGGACAATCAACGGCTTTTCGAACACGTAGCACTCTTCGGTCGCTGTTGACAAATGTTCCATTTTTCTCTGCCCAAGTTGAAGCAGGAAGAATAACGTCGGCAAATGGAGTGGTTTCAGTGTGGAAAATATCCTGCACAACCACGAACTCCATTTTTTTGAAGGCTTCCTCAGTGTGATTCAGGTTTGGGTCGCTAATCATGGGATTCTCACCCATAATGTAAATCCCCTTCACTTTACCGTTGTATGCTGCTTGCATAATTTCTACAGTGGTCAATCCTGGTTTGTTGGAAAGCTCATTGGGATTAATATTCCAAATTTTGGCAACTTTTTTATTATTATCTTCATTGGTAACTGGTATATATCCTGGATAATTGGCTGGTGAACAGCCAACATCAGTTGCTCCCTGCACGTTATTTTGTCCGCGTGGCGGATTAATTCCACAGCGTTCGCGCCCAACCTGACCTGTAATGAGCATCATGTTTATCAAACTGAAAACGTTGTGTGTACCGGTAACCTGCTGGCTCATCCCCATACCTGTTGCAATCATCGATGTTTTGGATGTTGCATAGAGTTTGGCAGCAAGTTCCAGTTTGGCTTTTGGAATACTCGTAACTTCTTCAACAAAATCGGGAGTGTACTTGTCGGTTAATTCCTTAAGAAGATTAAATGCATCCATTCCTCCGTCAACTCTTTGGCTGATAAAATTCTTATCAACCCAACCCTTTTTTATAATAATATGAACCAACCCGTTAAGCAGAGCAACATCGGTCCCCAATTTTGGCTGTAGCCAAACCGTAGCAAAGCGAACCAATGGTGTCCACCTAGGATCAACCACAATTATTTTTTGTCCGTTTGCTGCCCCCCGTTTTACGTAAGTAGCTGTTATTGGGTGTGTTTCAATAATATTGTTTCCAGTAACGAATAGGCAATCAACGGTTTCGAAATCTTCAATGGGGTTGCTACCAGCACCATCGCCCATTGATTTTAGCATTGCGGTGACCGTAGATGCATGGCAAAGCCGGGTGCAGTAATCAATATTGTTAGTTCCAAAAACAGTTCGGATAAATTTTTGGAAAAGGTAGTTGTCCTCGTTCGTACATTTTGCAGAGGCGTAACCTGCCAGCGAATCGGGTCCGTACTTTTCTTTTATTTCTCCAAACTTTGTTGCAATCAGATTTATTGCTTCATCCCAAGTTGCTTCCTCAAATTTTCCGTTTCGCTTAATTAGTGGTTTTGTTAGCCTATCGGGACTGTGAACAAACTCGTAGCCAAATCGACCCTTTACACATAACCGCCCATCGTTGGGCGAAACACCCTCAACGCCGTTACTGCGGACAATTTTTCCATCCTGTACAAGCAGTTCAATCTGGCATCCAACGCCGCAATAAGGACAGGTTGTTTGTACTTTCTTTTCAATTTTATCAAGTTTGAGCGTTTCACGATTTGGTTTCTCAACAATTGCCCCGGTGGGGCAAAGTTGGATGCACTCGCCACAGCCATCACACTCACTTTCGTTCCAAACGCCATTCCCTGCGATTATAAACGAATGAATTCCTCTCTCGTCAAACGAGAGAACATTTTTTCCCTGAACCTCAGCACACGCCTTTATGCACCTGAAGCATTTTATGCATTTGTTTGGATCGTAGGTTAATACGGGAGAAGTGTCGTCCTTTTTAAACCCAAGTTTCTGCCAAACGGGCTTAAAGTATCGCGAGTTTTTATCTTCTAACCCGTATTGAGAAATCAACTCTTTCAGTTCGTCGGGGTATGTGCCGTCGAACGACTCGTCGTGCTCGCTAAGTAGATAATCGATTAGGAACTTTCGGGTTTGCTCCAGCTCCTCATCGAAAGCGGTAACTTTTAAACCCTCGGTAACCTTTACGCTACAGGAAGCAACTAGACCTCGCATTCCCTCAATTTTTACGAGACAAAGTCGGCATGCGCCGGTTGGTGTCAGTTTTTGATGGTAGCAAAGTCCGGGTATGTTGAAACCACTATCGCGCGCAACCTGAAGAAGGTTTGCACCTTCGGGTGCGTGAATGGTTTTATTATCGATAGTTATTGTAACCATAGTTGTTGGATGAAGTTTGTATCTGCAAAATTTCCTTACTCATTTATCAGCGCATCGCTGAAATGGTTAATAATACTTTGAATCGGAAGTATTGGCGATTGACCCAGCGGACACAGTGAACTCTTTGCAATTAGTTGAGCCTGAGTTAGCATGCTGTTCAATATTTCTTTCCTGTCTTCCGAATTTTTTTTGTTTAGAAGTAGCGATTGCTCATGCAGGTAGCTGGTTCCCAGTCGGCACGGCACGCATTTTCCACAACTTTCGTGCTTAAAGAATTTTAGAATGGATTGCAGAATTGGAATCAGGTGTTTTTCACTACCTATAACTATAATTGCTCCAGAACCGAGTGTTGCTCCGCGTTCCTTAAGTTTATCGTAACCCATTTCAACATCAGCAAATGAGTATGGAACGAATGTTCCGGCCGCACCACCCAGAAGGGCGGCTTTCCATGGTTTCCCATCGATTGTGCCTCCGGCAACATTATTAATTATGTCGCCAAGTTTTGCTCCCAGAACCAGCTCTCGGTGCCCAGAATTTTTTACGTCTCCGCTTATTGTAAAAATTTTTGTACCAGGACTCTTTTCAGTACCCATGCTTTGGTACCATTTCCCGCCATTCAGAACTATTGCCGGAAAATTTGCCAGTGTTTCAACGTTGTTTATGAGCGTTGGTTTTCCCCAAAGACCTTTCTGTGCCGGGAATGGCGGTTTAATTCGTGGGTAACCGCGTTTCCCTTCAAGCGATTCGAGGAGGGTGAGTTCCTCGCCACAGAGATATGAACCCGCGCCAAGTTTGATTTCAAGGTTAAAGGTGAATTTGCTACCAAGAATTTTTTCTCCCAGAAAATTCTTGCTGTAGGCCTGCTCAATTGCTTTTTTAATCCTTTCAATAGAAGTGTAGTATTCGCCTCGAATGTAAATGTAACCTTGGTTTGCGCCAATTCCGTAACCGGCAATGATCATTCCTTCCACAAGAATGTGCGGATCGGTTTCCATTATTATCCTGTCCTTAAAGGTGCCGGGTTCGCCCTCGTCGGCGTTGCAAACAACGTACTTGTTGCAATCGGTGCATGTTGCAGCCGTTGAAAGGTTTTTTGTGCCGGTGGGAAAACCTGCTCCGCCCCGTCCACGCAATCCAGCTTTTGTAAGTTCGTCGATTACTGAAGAAGGATTTCCGTTGAGTGCCTTTTTAAGCGCATCGTAACCACCAACCCGAATGTAATCGTTGATGTCCTCGGGATCAATCAACCCCGAATTCTTTAGTGCGATTCTTTTCTCTTCAACCATAATGGTAAACTATGCGTTTTTGAGTTGATGGATAATTGACTCGATTTTTTCGGGAGTAAGGTTTCCGTAGAAATCCCTGTTAATCATCATGGAAGGAGCCTTGCCACATCGGCCTAAGCATTCGCTTCCTTCGAGGGTGAAAAGACCATCTGGAGTGGTTTCTCCTACTTTTATCCCTAAAAACTGGGAGAACCAATCGAGCACGTTTCCCGATCCCATTAGCGAACAAACCGGGGAAGTGCAAAATCTGACTACGTATTTTCCCCGGGGTTTTCGGCTAAACATTGTGTAGTAACCAACAACCCCGTAAACCGAAGATAGACTGATGTTTAAATACTTAGCAGTTGCTTTTAGCGCTTCATCGGGGAGGTAATTTTGCGGATGATTATCTTGTAACCCATGCAGGATGGGTAACAGGTTGTCCTTAACTGGTTTGAATTCGTTGAGTATTATATTTATATTCATACAAATTGAATTTGATTGCATAAGTTAAGGCGTTTTTTTAAAAAATGCATACATTTATGTAATTTGGAATCATTTCAAAGTTGATGTTTTAGAGGTAATAATTCTAATTAACAGTTGAAGAGCTTACTTAAATAGGATCTTTGTGATCGTTAGAGACTTGGTGTCTTCGTGGCACATATTACTTTGGCCACGAAGGCTCAAAGTCACCAAGTTTCACAAAAACTTGTTATACTTTCAACTATTAATTCGCATTAATAATATCAATTTCACTACAAGTGTAAATGATTAAAAAAAGGGGGTATGTAATTATAGGCTCAACCGGCAAAAACACAGGGAAAACTGAGTTTGCGTGCAGCATTATAAAAAATCATTCTTCAAACTTTGATATTTATGGAGTAAAAGTTGTTGCCATTAACCAACACGAAGGGAGTTGTCCACAGGGGGGCGATGGGTGCGGCATTTGTGTATCCCTTTCCGATGATTTCGAGATTTTTGAGGAAACCGCATTCGATATTGCCAAGGATACCTCGCGAATGCTGATGGCCGGAGCGAAAAAGGTTTATATGCTTAAGGTTGAAAAAAGTAAACTGCAGAAAGGATTGAAGGCGTTGGTTGAAATTATTCCACCGAATGCTCTGGTTGTTGTTGAATCGAACTCCATTCGTAAAGTGCTTGAGCCCGACAAATTTATTGTAATAAAAAATTTGGGTGAGAAAAGGGTGAAAAGAAGCTGCGCGGAGGTAATCAGTTTGGCCGACAAAGTTATTGGTTTCCAAGATAATTCATGGGATTTTGAGCCAAAACGGATTTTTGTTAAGAATGGTGAGTGGAATCTTCGCCAGAAAGCAACTGCGATAATTCTTGCCGGAGGCAAAAGTTCAAGGATGGGAGGCGAGGATAAAAGTTTGCTTCCGGTAAATGGTAAGCCGTTAATTCAGCATATTGCGGAGCAGCTTACCGACTATTTCGACGAAGTAATTATTGGAGCCAACGATATAGAAAAATACAAATTTCTTCAGAAGAGAGTAATCCCCGATTTAGAAATAGGGAAAGGACCGCTAATGGGAATTTACTCGTGTTTAATGGAGTCGGGGAGTGAAGTAAACTTCATAACGGCTTGTGATATTCCTGAAATGAATATGGGAGTAATTAATAGAATGATTGCATTATCAGATGGTTCCGATGTTGTAATGCCTGTAAGTAATCGCGACAAGCATGAGCCGCTATTTGCTGTTTACAGGAAGAGCATTGCTGAAAAGGTTGATGTTATTCTTAAGAATAACGGGAGAAAAATTGTTGAAATTTTAAAACACACTAAATACCGATTTGTCGATTTTGAAAGTGGTGGTTGGTATCGAAACCTCAATTTTAAGGACGATTACAACAATTTCATCGAAAGGGGCGAGGCTATATAGTTATTAGTAGGAAAAGTTTTTAACTACAAAAAAAAGGAGCAATCTTTCTTAAAATGATTGCTCCTTTTTTTATTGCTTATATTTGCTTACCGGTTAATTATCAGGTTTTTGTTTAGGCAACTTTCACCATTCTGACCTTTGATAATGTAAAGTCCATTTGGTAGGCCTACTAGAGAGATTGAGTATTCTCCTTTGTAAAAATGCTTTGAGTAAACAATTTCTCCCAGCGTATTGAATATTTTTATTTCTGTTGATTGTGAGAGAATTATTCTGAATTCACCAGAATTTGGATTTGGGAAAATTGAGAACTCGCAATCAATCAAAACCTGATCAATGCTTACGCCTGTAACTTCAATGCAATCAGATGTTTGCGTACAACCGTTTTGAGTTATTTCAACTGCATAGTTTCCATTTTGCAGGGGAGTATAACTTTGCCCTGTTTCACCTTCAATAGGTTCGTAGCTATTGTTGCAGTCAAGCCACTGGTAGGTTGCATCGGTTGCATTTGCTGTTAGTGTGTTGCCTTCAACTGATACCGAAACATTAACGGTGATTACATCTAAAGTAAGGGTTACGGTTGAGTCGCAGCCAAATTCTGATTCGTAAACTTCGGAGTATTCGCCGGGTTCAGTTAGGATCTGCGTTCCAAAAACATATTCATCTCCGTTACAAATTGATGCAGTGGCAACTTCGTTGAAAACCGGGTTTACAGTTAAATTCAATGTAACAATGCTGTCGCAACCAAATGCGGATTGCAGGTTGTGAATGTACTGTCCTGCTTCGGTATAGTCGGTTCCGTTAAAGGTGAAAGTTTCACCATTGCATATTGATTCGTACACCGTTGTATTATACGTTGGATTGACTGTAAGCGTCAGAACCACCGTTGAGTCGCAGCCAAGCTCCGATTCGAAAACTTCTGTGTATTCGCCAGATTCGGTAAGATTCTGCGTTCCAAATACGAAAGTTTCTCCCTGACAAATTTGGGCTGTTGCCGTTTCGTTGAAAGTTTCGTTTACCGTAAGCGATAGCACAACCGTTGAGTCGCAGCCAAACTCGGATTCGAAGAATTCGGTGTACTCACCTGATTCGGTTAGGCCCTGTGTCCCAAACGTGTAGGTTTCACCCTGACAGATTGTTGCCGTAGCGGTTTCGTTGTAGCTTTCGTTCACCGTAAGCGTAAGCACAACCGTTGAATCGCAGCCAAGTTCCGATTCGAAAACTTCGGTGTATTCACCTGGTTCAGTCAAGGTTTGCGTTCCAAAAACGTACTCATCGCCGTTACAAATAGAAGTTGAAGCAACTTCGTTGTAAACCGGATTTACGGTTAAGTTTAATGTAACGATGCTGTCGCAACCAAGTACCGATTGCAGATTGTGAACGTATTGCCCCGGTTCGGTATAGTCGGTTTCGTTAAAGGTATATGTTTCACCGTCACAAATCGATTCGTTAACCGTTGTAGAGTACGTTGGATTGATTGTCAGAGTCAGAACCACCGTAGAGTCGCAACCAAGTTCCGATTCAAAAACTTCAGTGTACTCACCGGATTCGGTGAGATTTTGAGTTCCAAATGTGTAGGTTTCGCCCTGACAAATTGAAGCGCTGGCCGTTTTGTTGAAGGTTTCGTTTACGGTAAATGTAAGATTTACAGTTGAATCGCAACCTCCGATAGATTC
>Ga0209203_1000349_pt1 | contig 40680 bp, 30 predicted proteins | sample AD_UKC109_MetaG_FD_184423 | JGI IMG/M metagenome (GOLD analysis project Ga0209203, IMG submission 184423) | Active sludge microbial communities of municipal wastewater-treating anaerobic digesters from Hong Kong - AD_UKC109_MetaG (SPAdes)... | ecosystem: Engineered > Bioreactor > Anaerobic >... | reverse complement strand
TAGCTGGCAGAGAAGTGAACTACCCCCGGAATGAGCTGATGGCTTCTGCGATTCAAGACATAAGCCAAACAACCGTGCTTGGTTCGCAAAGGTCAAACGTGTACAAAGGGGGTATCCGCGCCATTCTCCGGCAGAGCTTGCGTAGTTTTGTGCAGCTGATCCCAAGGCTGATCAAACGGGATTTCGATTTTCTTTTCATTGGTTTCTTCGGACAACTGCTCACCCGGATGATTGCCCCGTTCACCAGAAAACCGATCATCCTGGACATGTTCGTTTCAGCATTCGACACACTGGTGGAAGATCGCCAAATAACCGGTAAAAAGTCGCTGCTTTCCAGGTTTCTGTTCCGGCTGGATAAGCAAAGCGGCAAGCGGGCAAAGCTGATCTTTGTGGATACGCTCGCCCACGCCGAATACTTCCATGGGGCATTCGGCATTCCATTTTCAAAAATGAAGCGGGCCTTTGTTGGGTGTGATGAGGGGTTATTCCATCCCCGCCCTGCAATACCGGAAAGCCGCACGGTGCTTTACTACTGCTCCTACCTGCCTTTGCACGGCGTGGATGTGGTGGTGGAGGCAGCCGAATTGCTAAAGGCTGACCCATCGCTAAAATTTAAAATTATTGGCGAAGGAATTGAGTTCGGGAAAATTCAGAAGTCCGTCCATGAAAAGCAATTGACGAATGTCGAACTGGCGGCACCCGTGCCAATTGACCAGCTTCCCTCTGAAATCCAGAATTCTCTGATTTGCCTCGGCGGACATTTCGGCGCAAGCGCCAAGGCCTGCCGGGTGATCCCGGGTAAGGCTTTTCAGATGATCGCGATGGGGAAGCCTGTCATCGTGGGGGAGAATGCCGCCAATCGCGAGTTGTTGACCCACCAGGTTGATTCCTGGTTCTGTGAAATGAACAACCCTAGAGCCCTCGCCGATGCCATCAGCGCTCTTTTGCACGATAGTGCTCTGCGGGACAAAATCGCGAATGGAGCACTGAGAACTTACCAGAAATCAGCTTCCAGTGAGTTGTTGAAGTCAATTGTCCAGGAAAGTATTCTCGATGCTCTGAAACCCCAGGTGTGATTCTTTAGTTATGAAGCACTTCACGATACAACTTAAAGGTACATTCCATCATGCTGGAAACATCAAATTTCTCGAGCATGGCGCCAGCGTTTTCTGTGAGTTGCTTGCGTAGTGATTCGTCTGTCAACACCCGGTTGATCGCTGTGGCAATGGAATCAGGCGATCCAACAGGCACGAGCAGTCCATTAATCCCATCCTGGATGATCTCAGGGATACCCCCCACATTGGTTCCAATAACGGGCACGCCAGCAGCCATTGCCTCCAGAAATGTCACGCCAAGCGCTTCAGTCAAAGAGGGCATCACGAATACGGTTGCCTGCTGATAGTAATCTAAAAGATCCGCCTGCGATTTCCATCCGGCAAACTCGAAGTTTTGAGTGACCTTGAGGTCAGCGCAGAGGGCTTTCATACGGTCAACCGATTTATCTTTGCCAACAATAACGAACTTAGCCTGAGGATGGTCTTTGAGCACTCCAGGCGCAGCTTTGATCAGGTCGGGCACGCCCTTGCGATGCATGTTACTGCCAACAAACAAGATCACCGGATAATCTGGTTCGGGGGGTGCCGCCTCCCGGTTTGCACGAATTTTCTGATATTTCTCCACATCGACACTTTTGTAACAGTGACGGACTTTTGAAGCAGTGTTTGGATAAGTTTTGGTAACAGTTTCGGCAGTAAACCGGCTGTTCGCCACGATAAGTTTCAAACGTTGCAGTTTTTGGGATTCGAGGAAATGTACGGCGCTGTAATACAACCACCGCGTCAACCAATCCGGATAATGCTTCCTGTATTCAGAGGGTGTCTTTAGTTCCGCAGAATAGGTGTCGTTAACATGCCCAAGCATTGGCGCGCTCGGGTCGCAAAAAAAAGATTCCCGGGCGTCGGTGAAATGAATCAGGTCGAACTTGTTTACTTTTTCCAATTTTCGAAGGGCGGCATTGAAGGAGAAACTCAGCGACAACCATCTCGCCTGGCTTTGATTGAACCCAGGCTTTCTCACGGTCACGATGCTCAGGTTGGGCAAAGAAATCAGCGGCGCCTGGTCTTCGGGCAGTAACAAAGTGATGGTATGACCCTCGTTCAGCAGGGCATGCATGAGATTGTTGGCATGCAGCCCAACACCGCTGATTACGTTTTTGAATTGTTGGGTCACGATGCAAATGTTCACGCCTTACCCCAAAGCCCTCTGTTAATCACATAATTTATAGATTGAAACGCCGCCATCCTGATAGATGGTCTGAACGCCTTCAGCCTGTTGGATGGCAGAAATATTGAATTGCCTGCCATCAAACGGGTTCTTTGCTCCATCGTACAGATAGTCCACGCCGAGTTCGCACAGAGTGCCAATGTCGGGTGAGGCTGAATAAAGGCTCATTACTGCTTCCGATTCAGCCATGACCTCTTCGTAGCCAGGTCCAAGGCTTGAGATCATGGTGCTGGAGGTGGTTTCACGATCAGCATAATAAGGAATGAAATAGCCGGCGTCGGACCCATGCGGTGAGTCGGGCAGCCAATAGTAGGTGTGGACGGCAAAAGTTGAATCTCTTGGGGTGTTATTCTCAATCCAATTCATGGCTTTCTCATCTTCAGCCGTCATAAACTGGCGAAAATCCTGGACTTCACCAAGCCGATAAATGGCAGCAATCACGGCCAGGAACAACACCACCCATTTAACAGCACTTGCCCATTTTGCATGTTTTTCCAGGGAGAATATCTGCCAAAGGTCTTCCGCCAGAACCCCAACAATCACACCAATTGGCAAGTAAAGCATGATCATCATGCCAGTCATGTTCGTAAAAGCCAGCAGCGGAATATTTAAGCGATACAGAAAACCGATGCCAAACAACGCCAGTATCCAGGCTGTCGCGAGGAGGATGAGAGTCCTGTTTTTTCTGATCAGCCCCACCACTATGCCCAGCAGGGTCAAGCCGATCATCCACTTTTTTGCTCCGATTTCATACAGAGCCTGGAGATCGTAATTAGCAAAATATTGATTCTCTTTCAAGTCTACTGTTGGTTTTGTTTCCGCAGTTTCAGTTGGGGCAGACCTTCGATCGACGTAGAAATCCATCGCGGGAACCAAAGCGGGCAGGATCAGCACAATACTGACTACAGCAATAACAGCGATGCCGAGAACAGTCCTCATCACATGTTTTTTGGTTTTGATAGCGCTGCCAAACTCGAAAATACAGATAATTACGATCAATGGGAGCAGGAAAGCCGCCGCCCTGAAATGCAGAAGGAACACCCCGGCAATAAGCAGCGCGGATACACCCGTCAGAGCGATTGAAACATTGCGGTTCTCTTTCCAATCCCCTTTCCATGCCCTTATCGCTTCCCATACCGCCAAAGCCGCAACTAACAAGATAGCCTGGGAAGAGCCTTGCGTAAACCTGCTCCAGCTAAAGTACAGCGCGGGTTGAAAACTAAAGAGACCGGCAACGGTCATGCCTGCCAAACCCGCCAGAGGAGAGACTCGCCTGGATAAGAAAATAAAGACGCCCAGCCCACATAAACCATTAATTGCCTGTGACATCCAGATGAGCGCCTGGTGTGCAGAAATATCCGCAAGCGCCTGCAGGCTGCCAGTGAGGGCGTAAAGCCCCAAATGATATTGGTCTAAAGTTGTCGGTGCGTAGGGCTGAAGATCAAACGGGAGCTTGCCGGTGGTGCCAACCAGGTCCGTGATAAGGGTGTGGTGGAGGGCGTCGGTCCAGGCAGGATATGGGTAATTGTGCGCCAGCCAAAAGCGAGTCAGGAGCGTCAACGCCAGGATGAAAAGGAAGGGTCCTGCGAATTTTCCAAGCTTGAATTGTTCGCGCCAGTTTTTTCTGAGCATCCAGGCAGTGAGGACAAAGAGCCCCACTAACAACACAATGAGTTTGTTTTGTCCGATGCGCACAGATGGGAGGAGTGCCCGTGTGAGATAGTACATAAAGGGATAAAACGCGATGCTAATCCCAACTGCCAGAATCCAGCGCTCGATTGCTTCAAAACGCCGCCAGAGATTGGTAACAGATAAAATTGCCCAACCAGGGACAAGCAGCATGATGAAGATCGTGAGTAGTGTTCGCAGTTCAACCCAAAGCATGTGTTCTCTCAATCCAGCGAGCAGTCACTAAAAATTATACCCTTCAAGGAGTGTTATCTGGTTTGCTGATTAAGTAGATGTGAACCCCGTCGACATTGATGAGTTGGTCAACGCCAACACACCCCAACAAGGCTTCCGGCTGTAGTCCACCAACCCCTTCTTTGATGTAAAGATAGTTTAGGTTAGCATCCTTGACTAACAGCCAGAAATCATCACCACACTCGGTGATGGAGCTCGCCCTCATCCCGAGATTTGAGATACTTTCAACAAATGCCTTATCACCGCCCATGGGGTAGAAGATGGTTGGGACAATGCTCCATCTGCCAGTCAGCGATAAAATCCACCCACCTCCATCGACACCACGATAGGTGTTCGTACTCCATCCTACGGTGTTGATGAAAAATCTTGCGTCTTCAGGGGTGTGGGTTTTGATCCATTCCAGCGCGTCGATGTCCGACTGGGTGGCCAGAATTGTCTCGGTGTTGATCGCCCGGGCATTCTGCCATGCTCCGCCTACGCATAGCGCCAGGGCAGCCAGAAGAACAGCTAGCGTGGCGATTCCTTTTCGCCTTATCAACGTGCTGAAGAGCAGCACAATTCCGAAGGCAGCTGTGATCGCGATGGGAATAAACACTACCAGGGAAAAATAATCGTATCTAAAATTCATCAGGCGCAGACCGGTTGGCAGTGCAAAGAACAACACTACGATTGCCCAGGCCTGAAAATGCACCTTCTTGGTTTTGAAAACTGACCAAATTAAACCGATCAGACCAAGCCCGATTAAAACATATCCGCTGATCGGACCCACCAGGTAATAAAGGTAATCCCAACTTTTTTTGAGAGTCTCGGCTTCCATCACCCGAAAAACCGGCCTGGAGGCCGCGCTTGAGTATACAAAAATGCGGTAGTACCAGCGTGATGACAGAGCCAGCCCGATAAAAGTTGCAATTGCAAGGCTTGCAATGCGTTTCCAGTTGGCCGATTTTGCCCTGATGTTCTCCACGAGCCATTGCACACCTAACACGGTAAGGAACAGGACGAACAAAAATGCTGCGAAGTAGTGGCTTAGCAGGGTGCCGGCAGTAAGCAGGCTTAGCCCTGCCAGTTTCCACCAGTGGTCGTGATTGTTCCAAGCATGAATTGCTTCGGCTATTGCCACAGGCAGGATCATCACACCGATTAGCAAGGTGTAGCGCCCCCAAGTAAGGTAATAGCCAGGCAACTTGGTGGCGAAAGTGACAAATACCGCCGCGAGCAAGCCAATGCGCCAATCTTTCCCAAGCTGTTTTGCCAGGGCATACACCGACAGCCCGATACTTGCGCTTATCACCTGCCCAAGCATCAATACACTTCCGGCAGGGTCAAGCCCACTGAGCACAGAAAACAGGGCGATGACAGCATGAAAGCCAAAATGATAGTAAAACGGACCCGGCAGATAGGGTTCGAGCGTGCTTGGCAGCCCGCCAAATTCGATCATTTTGCGGATGATCAGGACGTGATGCTGTGAATCCACCCAATTGGGTAAAACCAATTCCCGTGCCTGCCAAAAGCGCCATGCCAAAGCCACAGCCAGCCCAAGCAGCGCGAATAGCCAGGTTTTGTTGAACGCGCCTTTACCCCTGCGAATGAGCCCGGCAAAAGCGACTCCAAAACACACGCCCAGCACGATCCCGAGCAATAACGGGGTAATTTTAAGGCGGACGGTATAGAAGCCAAGCGTGCCAAGCGCGATGAAACTGGCGCTGATGGCAATTATCTCAGCCAGCGCCTGAGCGCCGTCTTTGCGGCGATCGCCAAACCACAGCCACCAAGCCAGCCCAGGCAGAAGCAGAGCGGCAAAGGCGAGGGCTACCCGCACTTTTGCACCCCTCCCAAATCCGGCAAGGCTGCAAGCAGTTGGGTGATGGTCTGCCCTTTTTGCGGATGCACAAACTCCGGCGCGATCTCCGCCATTGGCACCAGCACAAACGCACGCTGCGCGAGGCGCGGATGCGGCACTTGCAGACGAGGTGTCTGGATGATGCGATCCCCATAAAACAGGATATCGAGGTCGATCAGCCTCGGTCCATAGCGAAAGTTTGCCTGCCGTCCCAATTGTCTTTCTGTTTCCTTGAGAAAACCGAGCAGATTTAACGAGCTCAAATCAGTTTTGGCTTCAATCACCTGGTTGCGAAAGGCAGGTTGATCCAGATAGCCCCAGGGAGCGGTTTGATAGACAGATGATTGCTTGAGAATCACCATTTTTTGGCTCAGAACCGCCAGCGCCTCCTGGAGGTTGCGCTCCCGATCACCTAGATTGGTGCCTATCCCAAGAAAAACACGGATCATGTTTACTCCGCCACAATATCGATCAGGTCAGCGAGCATGCCAAAGGCAGTGGTTTTGGGGCTGGGGTTGGATTCGAGCACGCCCAGTCCTGGCAGTACATCGAGTTCAAAGTTGACGAAAGAGGAGGTGCCTCCCACGCTAAATAAAGGTGATTCCGGTCCAACCCGTTCAGGTCGCACCCGGGCAACAAAGTTTCCATCCTGCCAGTAGGCTTTGCAGACCAGCTTCCAGCGTTCGCCGGCAGCTTCCGCCTCGGCTATCATTTCCCTGGTAATGCCACGGATGCCTTCGCGATCGACTTCCACAGGGGTAAGAGGATGGTCCATCAGCACGGTAGCAAGCGCCGCCACTTTGATCGACGCGTCCCATCCGTCCACATCGTTGCTGGGGTCTGTCTCGGTGATGCCGATGGAGGCCCCATAGGCGATGGCTTCATCGAGCGTCTCGCCCTGCCCCATGCGATCAAGCAGCAGGTTGGTGCAGGAATTGAGAATGCCGCTGAAACCCAGCAGACGGGCACCTCGCAGCGGGTGGCGGAAGAGGGAGAAAATCGGCGCGCCGTCCATCACGGCGGACTCGAAGCGAAAACCGAGCCTCTGCCTGGCAGCAAGTTCCTTGAGCTCGTGGTAGCCATAGACCACCGGACCTTTATTCGCGGTGACAACATGCATGCCGTGCTCAAGAGCTTGGCGCAGATGGCTCAGGGCAGGCTGCCCGCTGATGGGGTTGACGGGCGTGGTCTCAAACATCACTTCCGCCGGACAAACCTGGATGAATTCCATTGTGTCTCCAGTGAAACTGAAGGTGTCAAGCTCAGTGAGGGGACGACCCTGGGCAATAAACGACAAAGCCTGTTCAAGGTCGATCCCAGCTGGATTGATGCAAGAGGCATGTCGTCCGGTCATGATGCCGGTGACTACGGGCGTGATGCCGTATTCTGTTTCCAGCTCCTGCTGCTTTTCCATCAACAAGCGCGCAAAAGCCTGCCCAACATTCCCAAATCCTACTAATGCCAAACGAATTTCTCTCATATTACACCTTTGATCCCTTTGAGTTTCAATTATAGCCAATTCCAACCTGTTCGCTTGCTGACTGCAAACCAGGTCAAACAAGCGGCCAGGGAACAGGACGATGACCTGGATCAGGCTCAGGGAAGACCCTTTGCGCAAGCAATGCCCTCAACCTCTCACGCGTTGCGTCGATTTCCTCTTTGCGCAGCAAGCCTTCCAGGCTTTGGGTCAGTTTACTTTCTGGCCCCAACGAGAGCTGCAGCCTCTGCAAGCCACTTACTTCTTCTTCACAAAAAGGCTCGCCAATAAAGTCCCAGATCACAGTGCGCAATTTTGGCTCAACATGAAAGCACAGCGCCTGGTCAATAGCCCACCAATGCTTATCTTCCGCGAAAAGGATGTGCCCGGACTTGCGATCAGCATTGTTGGCAACAAGGTCAAACAGGGCGACCTTTCGGAATGGGAAGCGTTCCTTTTCTTCGAGGGCAAGATAGTGCATTTTAGGATCGTGGTCAACAAACAACTGTAATGATCCGGTGCCAAGAGGCAGCCCATCCTTTCGAAGAATGGTTGGAGGCACAAAATCCCAGCCGGCTGCGCGGCAGACCAACCAGGCGGCAACTTCCCGGCGTGGCAGAGTGGCCGGCTCAAAGTCATAAAGTTTGCTTTGCCCGGCTTCAGGTTTGTAAACAGCCTGGAGTCTCTCCTCCCCAAGCTGGCACGCGACAAAAAAGGTGGCATTGGAGCTATCCAGGAACTGTCCCTGCAACTTTACTCTGCCCTTCTCCAAAACGCGCAGGATGGCTTGATTTTCCATTGAGATTAAAAATTGAATTATGACTTATGACCGTTGTTGCTGTGGCGGAAGCCGTTGCCACCAGTTTTCTTTGGCTGCAGCGGGTCCGATCTGCCGCGGTTTGCCAGTTCAAGCGCCCAGAGCGCCAGTCCGCGCATCTTCTCGCGAGTGACCCAGAACATCACCTGCTGGCGGTCATCCCCAGAGCCTTCCTCTGCCACTTGCAGCAGGAGCAGATCCCTTTCCTGGTCGTAGCCCAGAGCGACCTCATCCACCCTGAAAAGCGGGTCCACTGGCAAAACAAGCTGCATCTCCGCTTCGTTGTAGCTGGAGAGGGATTTTTCATTATCGAATTGCTCGGATTCAATTCCATCAATCAGCCTGATCGCCCCCACCGCCATCACCTGAACCTGAACCTTCTCCACCAGCAGGGTTACGAGTCTGTCCGCATCACCGCCCTGCAGGAAGAAGGTACGCTCGCCTGGCGCGCCGATCGCGTTGACGCGTAGGATCGTGGCTGGCTGAAAAATAAGCTGGTGGTTACTCATCCCGAATTTCAAACCTTTCTTTGCGAATGAAGAAACTGTTTTCTTCCACAAATGCGTTCAGTTGGTTCAGCAGGCTATCGCTGATCTGCACGCTATCATTCGGGAAGACATACTCGTGCCAACTTCCCTCAGAGAAGAATTGAAAGGCAAACTGATCCTCACCAGGATGAGATCCGAGCCAGCCATGCAAATGGTGGATCTTGCGGGTGATGCGATCCGGCGCTTCATCCTTGGCGATCTGTACCACCAACACGCGCCTCTCAACCACGCTCACCGCATCTGCAACTGGTTGTTTTTTTACTTGCTCCAGTGTGTCCACGGATAATTGCGGTTCGGATTCAGGAACTGGCGCATAGGTCTCAACCTCAAAATGGGGCGGGGCTTCGGGCATTTCGGGTGCTTCTACCAGGTATGTCTCTGCCTGCATCTCTTCATCCAGATCCAAGCCAACCCGCCAGAGCGCATCTTCGGGCTCTTCGAATTCCTCAAGTGGCTCCGGCTCCTCTTCAGGGTTCAGTTCCGCAGCCTCGCCGAAGCGATAACGCGACAAAAGCCGGATATCTGGCAGGTAGTTTTCAAGCATGCGCTCATATTGTTTTCCGCTGTTTTGGTTAAACAACTCTCCAACAGAATCATCCATCCCAATGCGTCTGACGCGATCCACCAAAACGGAAGTGCCGCGTTCCTGGTGCTGCAGTTTGCCCTCCACCACTAACAGGCTGCCCTGTTCCACCATGCGGTTGTCACGTTCCCACACCGAGGGGAACATCACCAGGTCTACTTCGCCAAATTGATCTTCAATAGTGACAAAAGCCATGTTTTGGTTCTTTTTTGTCAGGATCGGCTGTACGCGTTTGACCAGCCCCCCGACAGTAACCTTACTGTTTGTCTCGACCTCTGCCAGCTGATTGGAGCTGTGGCTGATCTTGTCGGCAATCTGCGACATGTGCGAGCTCAATGGATGGTCAGAAACGTACAGCCCAAGCAGTTCTTTCTCCCAGCCAAGCTGTTCGTTGGTGTCCACATTGACGTTGGCAGGCAGGATCACGTGGGGCAGAGCCACCGTTCCGCCGCCAAACAGGTCAAGCTGACCCATTTCGATGGCCTTGATGTTGCTGGCAGAGACGTTGACCATTTGGTCAATCGAACGCAGCAGTGCTTTGCGCGGACCGAAGGCGTCCAGGGCGCCAACTTTGATCAGGCACTCCAACGGGCGTTTGCCCACCTGGCGCAGGTCAACCCGCCGGATGAAGTCGTTCAGATCAGAAAAAGCCTGATGACCACGAGCCTGAATAATCGTCTCCACGGATCCCTGGCCCACGTTTTTGATAGCACCCAGCCCGAAGCGAATGCTGGCTTTGCCTTCGGTTTGCTCCTCAATCGTGAAGTCATAACCGCTGTGGTTAACCTCGGGCGGCAGCACTTCTATGCCCATGTTGTGGCACTCCGAAACATAGGTGGAGCATTTATCATTGTCGTTTTTCCAGGCGGAGAGCAGTGCGGTCATATACTCCACCGGATAGTGATATTTCAGGTACCCGGTTTTTATCGCAATCATGCCGTAGTTGGTGGCATGGCTCTTATTGAAACCGTAATGCGCGAAGGCTTCCCAGTGGGCAAAAATATCTTCGGCGGTTTTCTTTTCAATGCCATTCTTAACCGCACCTTTGATGAACTTATCGCGGTGCTTTTTAACTTCCTTGACCTTCTTTTTCGAGATTGCCGAGCGCAGATCGTCCGACTCGCCCGGGCTGTAACCTGCCAGCTGCATGGCGGCGATCATGATCTGTTCCTGGTAAACCGCATGCCCATAAGTCTCTCGCAGGATGGGCTCCAGCTTTTCGTGCTGGTAGACCACCGGCTTTTCGCCGTGCATGTTGGCGATGTACTCCGGGATGCTTTCCATCGGACCCGGCCTGAAAAGCGCGACCATGGCAATGACGTGATGGATCGTCTTGGGCTGCATCTGCACCAGGTAGCGCGTCATGCCGTTGCCTTCCAGTTGGAAGAGACCAACCGTGTGACCTTCGCTGATGAATTGGTAAACTTCAGGGTCATCAATCGGGATGTTGCTCAGTGTTAGCTGAATGCCATGCCGCTGGGCAATATATTCGCAGGCTTTGGACATGATGGTGAGCGTCACCAAGCCCAGGAAATCTACTTTGAGCAAGCCGAGGTAGTTGATGCCGTCCATGTCGTATTGCGCCACGGATTTGATCGGCAGTTCAACGCTGCTGCTTGTTGGTCGGTGCAGCGGGAGGTATTCCGTGAGCGGCTGATCGCTGATGATCACGCCGGCAGCGTGCGTGCCCACGTTGCGCAGGCTTCCTTCCATCCGCCCGGCGGTATCGAGCAGTGTTTTCATCTGATCGGAGGATTCATAAACTGCGCGCAGCTCGGAGGAAGACTTGATCGATTCCTTGATGGGTACGTTCTTGCCCTGCACCGGACCCGGAACCAGCTTGGCTACCCGGTCCACATCCGCCAGCGGAATAGCCATCACCCGCCCCACATCGCGCACCGCGCCGCGGGCTGCCATGGTGCCGAAGGTGATGATCTGCGCCACCCGATCGGCGCCGTATTTTTGATTGCAATACTCCATCACCTCGGCGCGGCGATCATCCTGGAAATCGAGGTCGATATCCGGCATGGTGACGCGGTCCGGGTTGAGGAAGCGTTCAAACAACAAGGCGTGGCTGAGCGGCTCCACGGAGGTGATGTCCAACGCGAAAGCTACCAGCGAGCCGTTGCCCGAGCCGCGCACGTTGTACCAGATGTTTTTCTCGCGTGAGAAGCGGCACAAATCCCATACGATCAGGAAGTATTCGGCGAAACCCATTTGGTTGATGACTTTGAGTTCATAATCCAGGCGCTTTTGGAACTCCTCGCTGTCAGCCTGATCCGGGGCATTGCGCCTTAGCCCTTCCTGGCAAAGCTCGCGCAAGAATGTGGAGGCGGTCTGCCCGGCTGGAACTTCAAACTGCGGCAGGTGATAACCCTTGCGGGTCAGATCCACATTGCAGCGTTCAGCAATTTCGAGTGTGTTGCTGATGGCTTCGGGCACCTGGGAGAAAAGGTTTTGCATCTCTTCCGGGCTGCGCAGGTAGTAAGTGTCGTTATTCATGCGCATGCGGTTGCGGTCGCTTAGCAATTTTCCGGTTTGGACGCAAAGCAGAATATCCTGCAGCTCGGCATCATCGCGCCGCACGTAGTGCACATCGTTGGTGGCAACCAGTCGCGCACCCGTTTTTTGGGAAAGATCGATCAAACCGCGATTAATGCGATAGAGTTCGGATATATCGTGGTCCTGCAGTTCAAGAAAGAACCGGTCCTTGCCAAACACATCCAGATACCATGCCAGGCTGCGTTCAGCCCGCTCCGGGTCGTTATCCAGCAGGGCGCGGGGAAGCTCACCGGACATGCAGGCCGATGTGGCAATCAGTCCCTCAGAATGAGCGGCAAGATAGGGTTTGTCGATGCGGGGGTGGTAATAAAAGCCCTCAAGCTGCGCGGCTGACGCGATGGAGAGCAAATTGCGGTAGCCGGTCATGTTCTCGGCCAATAAAACCAGGTGCGAGGAGTATTTGTCGCGCGAGACGTCCTTGTCGTGCATGCTGCGGGGAGCCAGGTAGGTCTCAAGCCCGATAATCGGTTTGATACCCTCAGCAGTGGCAGCCTGGAAAAAATCCAGTGTGCCAAACATGGTGCCGTGGTCGGTCAGCGCGAGGGCGGGCATGCCCAGTTCCTTGGCGCGTTTTACCAAGGCCAACGGGCTGCCAAAGCCGTCGAGCACAGAGTAAGCAGAGTGAACGTGAAGATGCACAAATGACATTTTTTGTTATCCCGGACGCGTATAAACGCATCGTGGATTATGAGTATAGCACAGCGATTTAGATGTTCAGGAAATTTTAAAGATTTAAGATTGCTTCAGTCGTTGGAGTTGAAGGCAGGCGGATTGCTGGCTGAATAGACAGGATGACCCTGGAATTCGCGCAAGTCTGCAGGCTGCGGCAGGCGGGCCTGGTCGCGCTGGCTGATCATGGTTTCTTCCGCCGCCTGGCGATTGGCGCGCATCGCGTCCCCCAGGAAGCCGAACATGATCAACGTGATACCGGCAGTCAGCAGTGTGCCGCCAATGGAGACCGACTGGATGTAGCGGGAGCCCAGATCGAGGAAGAGATAGCTGACCAGGAAGCGCCCGATCAGGATCAATCCAGCCAGAAGGAATAATGAGCCGGTGCTGACGAAGGTGCGCAGGGGTTGGTAGAGCACGTAAGAGCGGATGATCGCGCCGCCCTGCCGCCAGATGAAATTAAAGATGCCCTTATGCAGACGCGATTCACGCAAGGCAGGGTTGGTGCGGATGGGCACGTTTACCAGCTTCATTTGCCCTTTACCAGCTTGCACGAGCGTCTCAAGCGTGTAAGAGTAAGGATTGTAAACCTGCAAGCGCAGGGCGGCGTAGCGCGAGAAGGCTCTGAATCCGCTGACCGCGTCCGGCACATCCGTTTTCGAGACCTGGCGCATAATGGAACTGCCAATGTGCTCCATCAAGCGCTTACCTCTGGAGAAATGCTTGTTAGCCAAGGTTTGACGGTCGCCAATGACCATGTCGGCCTGGTCGGCAAGGATGGGAGCGATCAGCTGGCTGATCTCGCTGCCAGGGTACTGGTTGTCGGCGTCGGTGTTGACGATGATATCCGCGCCGAGAGCCAGCGCGAATTGCACGCCGCTGATAAAAGCACTTGAAAGTCCGCGATTGCGACGGTGCCGCAGGACGTAATCCGCGCCATTTTCCAGCGCCTCTTGGGCAGTGTTGTCTGTGGAGCCGTCGTCGATCACAAGCACGATCACTTCGTCAACTCCAGGGATCTGGCGTGGGATCTCGGAAAGCACGACAGGCAAATGTCCGGCTTCGTTGTAGGCAGGGATCTGGACAATAAGTTTCATGATTACCAATTGTACGATAGATTTCGCAGGATGAATGGGTGTGTTCGAGCGGCTTTTTGTCGTAGGAAATGCTGCTTGTCCCGTTTCGTGTGTGGTCGGGTTGCATATTTTACATTTCACGACGTTGAATCAACCCGTTTTTTCGTAGGGCAAGATTGGAAGCACCACAATTAATAATCAAATGCGTACTCTCCGTGCTTCCAATCCGCCTTACACAATATCAAACGACGGATTGAGGACAGGCAAATGTGGGTTTTAACAGTTGAGAACATTGACAACAAAATATCAGAGGTGGTTTTCGGACCCCCAAAGCCGTCTTGATGGATTAAGAAATCGCCATCTATTGGGCAGTGGGGTTCGAAAAGTGCCCCTGATATTCAACAAAAAAGGGAGTTGGCTTTCCGGCCAACTCCTTTTTGATCCCATAAAATTATCTTATCCCTGTCCCAAGGCCGCGTCGACGATTTCGCGGGCTTCCGTTTGGATCTGAGCCAAATGCTCGGCGCTCTTGAGGCTCTCGGCGTAGATCTTGTAAATATCTTCCGTTCCCGAAGGTCTGGCGGCGAACCAGCCATTCTCGGTGACCACTTTCAATCCGCCAATCGGAGCATGATTGCAGGTCGCGGCGGTAAGTTTATCCAAAATCGGATCGCCAGCCATCATTTCGGCTTTCACCAACTCCGGCGAGAGATTGCCCAAAATTGCCTTTTGTTTGGCATTCGCGGGCGCGTCCTGGCGGGCATAGAAACTTCCGCCCAATTCCGCCTCCAAAGCTTGGTAATGCAGACCCGGATCCTTACCGGTCACAGCCAGGATCTCCGCTGCCAGGAGGTCCATGATGATCCCATCCTTGTCGGTCGTCCAGGTTTGGCCGTTCTTGCGCAGGAATGAAGCCCCGGCGCTTTCCTCCCCGCCAAAGCCGATACTGCCATCCAACAGCCCGGGCACAAACCACTTGAAGCCAACCGGCACTTCGCACAGTTTGCGTCCAATTTTCTTAACCACTTTGTCAATAATCGAACTGGAAACCAGCGTTTTTCCAACCGCAGCCTCAGCCGGCCAACCCGGACGGTGCTGGAAGAGGTACCAGATCGCCACGCTCAGGTAGTGGTTGGGGTTCATCAAGCCCACGCTGGGGGTGACGATACCATGCCGGTCGTAATCGACATCGTTGCCAAAGGAGATGTCAAAATCATCTTTCATAGCAACCAGGCTGGCCATCGCGTAGGGCGAAGAACAGTCCATGCGAATCTTACCGTCCCTGTCCAGTGTCATGAAGGAGAAGGTCGGGTCAACGCGTTTGTTGACCACGTCCAGGTTGAGCCCGTACATCTCCGCCATCGGTTCCCAATAGGCAATGCCCGAGCCACCCAGCGGATCAACACCGATGTGGATGCCTGAATCGGCGATCGCCTGCATGTCAACCACATTGACGAGGTCTTTGATGTAGGGGGTCAGCAGGTCGATTTGCTTGGTGGTGTCGGCAGCCATGGCCTTGTTCAGCGGCATCCGGCGCACATCCAACATATCATTGGCGATGATCTCGTTAGCCCGGTTCTGGATCCACTTTGTGGTGACCGTATCAGCTGGACCGCCGTTGGGTGGGTTGTACTTGAAACCGCCGTCTTCTGGCGGATTGTGCGAAGGGGAAATGACCACCCCGTCCGCCTGCACGCCCTGATGGCTGGCATTCCAGGTCAGGATGGCATGCGAGATGACCGGCGTGGGGGTGTATTGATGACCCTGGTGGATATGGATCTCCATCCCGTTGCCAGCGAAAACCTCGATGGCGGTATAAAGCGCCGGCTCCGAAAGCCCGTGGCTGTCCATCCCCATGAAGAGTGGACCGCTGATGCCCTCGCCGCGGCGATATTCGTAGATCGCCTGGCTGATGGCAGCCACGTGGTCATCGTTGAAGCTGCCGTTCAGCGAGCTGCCGCGGTGCCCCGAGGTGCCAAAAGCGACCGCCTGGACTGGATTGCCAGGCTCGGGATGCTGGGTGTAGTAAGCTGAGATCAAGCGCGGGATGTTGGTCAGTGATTCGATCGGCGCGGGTTTGCCTGCCAGTGGATGAATACTCATAAGGTCTCCTCTTCTTCATCGGGCTATTGCCCGTTGGATGGTATGGTTTCTTCCTGCCCCTAATCAGTCTGCAATTGGGGATGCTTCATTTTATCATGCTGCTCTCGCCATTCCCGGCAGACTTGAAAAAAGCACAAAAAAACACCCCGGAAAAGAACATTTCCGGGGTGTTGGCTGTGCGCATTTTGTTGGGAGCAAAAGCGCTTATTCGATGACGTAGACCAGGCTCGCGTCGTAGGTGACCACGATCTGTCCGGCTGAGACGGGCACGGATGTGTAAGCATCCATGGCGCCACCGCCACCCATGCCGTAGGGCGAGTAGGGCTGCACGTAAGAGGCGTTGGAGACGTTGATCGACTGAATTTGACCCAACGTGACACCTGCAGTTGCAGAGGTTGCCAGCGCCTTGATTTCGGCATCCTTGATGGCAAGGTCTCTCGCCTGGTCCAAGGCAGCCTGGCGGTTGGCGATATCGAAGTTGATACCATAGATCTGGTTTGCGCCGGCACCGAGTGCCGCATCCAGGATCTGGCTTAGCTTGGTCAGGTCGCGCACAGTGACGTACAGGGTGTTTTCAACCGAGTAGCTGATATAGCTGGGTTGTCCCATCTGGTCGTACTGTTGAATGGAGTAAACATTGAAGTTGGCAGTCTGCAGATCTTTTTCCTCGACACCCATCGCCTTTAGCGCGTCTGTAATAGCGGTTGCCTGGGCGTTGTTGGCTGCGAGAGCAGAAGAGACATCCTGTGCCTCACTGCGGACACCAATGTTGATGTAAGCCAGGTCTGGCACGAGCATTACCTTACCGGTTCCGGTCACGCTCAGCGTGCGAAGCGGAGCTGACGCAGATTGGGGGGAAGCATTGGTTGCATCGGCTTGCTGGACTGGCAATGTACAAGCTGAAAGTCCAAGCGTGGCGACCAACAGCATAGCAATAATTGTGAATGCGTGTTTCTTGTTCATTTTTTCTCCTATATGGTTAACAATCTGTGTTTTAAACGTCGGATGGTGGGTTTTTGTTCCAATTTGCTTCCCCGGCTTGGTTATAATAAGAAAACGCACTGCCCATAAGGAGAGTATGCCGGTAAATTATGCTCAGATAGAACACAGCCAGGGTCAATTCGCAGCCCAGTACGCCGCATGGCAGGCAGAACAAGCGGCGCGTTCTGGTGTTTTGAAAGGTCTTCTAAATGATGCTGCTGCCAATCCCGAGCTGCTTCGCCAGGCAATCGAGGAAGCTGAACAACAGTTGACCAACCTCTACCTGGCAAAACCGACCAGTGAGCCCATCCTGACTCATAAATCTCTTCCCCACACACCCCAAAGCTACACCCTGGTTGCCGCGGATGGCTCGCAGATTGTCCCCAGCCGGCATCGCGCCCTGCAATTTGGTGTGGTAAATGTCGGCTTGATCAAGGCGCAAATTGGCAGTGGGGAAGCGCCTGAAATTCGCGTCGAGACCGAATTGCTCGCCCTGGACCATATTCAGACCGCTGAGGGGACTCTGATCGGTGAGGATGAGGTGGCACTCCTGCGCGACCTGGCAGAACGAAAAATAATCCGCCAGGCGGTTGCGCCCGGCGACCTCGAGCCCATCATCACCCTCACGGACGGTCCGCTGGACGTCTTTTACCGCTCCACCATCCAGGGCGACCGGGGTCAGGAAGTGCAACGGGAAGTCTTCGAGATTGACCAGGATCTGCGGCGGCGCGGCGTAGTAACAGCCGGCTATATTGACAAGCCGGGTTCCGCCATGCTCAGTCGCATGCTGGCGATCTTCCAGTGCAAGCGCCAGGGCTTACCGCTCGAGTCCAACAATCGCGAACTCAACCTGAGCGACCGCTTCATCCTGCAGGAAATCCTGCGTCAGCCAGGGGAACGCTCCGCGATCTTCGAAGCCATCACCCGCAGTGCCAGGAAACCTGCCAACAGCTTGCCGGTCGCGTTCTTCTACCTGAATGTCAGCAATGATGAAAACGAACCCTGCCTGGCGCGCCTTGAGTTCCCGTTGTGGGTCAGCGAGGTGCCAGGCCTGGTGGATACGCTTCACGCCGTCATCTACAAGGAAGCCCAGGTGCTCGATTCTCACCCCTATCCGTACCTCTTGCACCGTTCCCACGAACTGGCAGTGGTCAAGCGAATTGAAGCGGATGAGATCGAAGTGATGCTGCAGAGCCAGATTGACCCGGAGATCCGAGCCCACCAACAGCGGTCAAATAAAGATTACCTGAAAGGACTATCATGAGCGATTCGTCCCGTTCGATCCCAATCGGCAAGCTCCTGCGTGCCGACAACAGCCAGTTTGTGGCAGGCTGCCGCGTCAGGGAGCTGGAAACACCGGCTTTTGGTTCGCTGGTCAGAGCCTCGCTGGAAGATCAGACCGATGTTTTCGGGCTGATCACCAACATCAGCATCAATGATGATGGACTCGTGCGCCAGCTTGTCTCGGGGGTCAGCATCCCCGGGGAATACACCGCCGACAACCGCTATAACCGCAACTTGCCGGTCGAGATCCACGTGCTCACGATCGGCTACGGGATTGACGGTGAGATCCACCACCAGCTGCCGCCCCGTCCGCCGCTTAGCCTGGATCAACTCTTTTTGTGCGACTCGGACGAAGTGGCGCGCTTTACCGGCCACGGCTATTCCTATCTGCGCCACATCCTGCGCCTGACGGACCAGCCGGTTGAAGAGCTGCTCGTTTCGCACCTTAGCCAGGCGCGACGCGTGCAGGACTCGCTAGGCAATCCCGACTGGTACGAGGCTGCTTGCCAGAGATTGATCGTTTTGCTAAGAGATGACTACCCGCGCCTGACCCAGGTTTTGGACGCGCTTTCGGAATTGGAGTAACGCATGATGGAACAACGAGCAGATTTCAGCAACGACAATCCGCCCATCGGCTTTGTGACCGGGGGTGGACTTGAAGCCAACCTGCAGGTGAAGCTGACCGTGCCGGCACAAACGGTACAGGAAGGGGCATTCGTGGTGATGGACAGCGGCACTTTGCGCTTTTACGGCCTGGTGACAGACCTGCAACTGGCAGCCGTCGACCCCAACTATGCCAGCCAACTCAACAGCGAGCGTTTTAGCCCGCGTCTGGGGCAGTACCTCAACCAGAATACGCTCTACACCAACCTGGCGGTTATGCCCGCCTTGATGCTGGACCACGGTCCGGACCCAACCAGCCCGGAATATGCCGCCTGGGCGCAAAACCGACCTGAGAACGTTAAACCTATCACCGTCAAGACCGTGCCCGACCACCACGCGCCGGTCAAACTGGCGGATGCTGCTGATATCGCCCAGATCTTTGGCACGGAAGACGGCAAGACCATTTTTCGGGTCGGCGAGACACGCGAGCAGGGGCACGCGGTCTGCCTGAATCTCGAAAAATTCGTTCAGCGTTCATCGGGCATTTTTGGCACGACCGGTTCGGGCAAGTCCTTCCTGGCACGCATGATTTTGGCGGGACTGATCCATGCCAACAACGCCTCCACCCTGATTTTTGACATGCACAACGAGTACGGTCCTCCAAGCACCTCCTCCGATACCGGCAAACCGGTCAGCGGGCTCAAGGAACAGTTTACGGCACGCGTGAGGTTGGTTGGGTTGGGTGCTGGCACAGATTTTGGTGCCCTCCATGCTGATTTCAACCTTGAAATCGCCTACAAGGATCTCACTCCGGAAGATATTCTGCAGTTGAGCCAGACCCTCAACCTCAAGGAAACCACTGCCACCACGCTGGATGCTTTGCAGTCCAGTTTTGGGGAGGATTGGTTCACCGCCTTCATGCAGATGCGCGGTAAGGCAACCGAAGAGGATGAAGACGGCAAACGGCACCCCGCAGCCGACAGCGTGGAAGCCTGGGCGAACGAAGCCGGCGTGCACGTGGGGGCGGCGGAAGGTCTGCGCAGCAAACTCAGCCGCCTGATGAACCGCCCGTACCTGGCGGACAGCCCCGCGAGCAATGGTTTGGCGGAGATAATCAACAACCTCCAGGAAGGGCGGCACGTGGTGCTGTCCTTTGGGCGCTACGACTCCGAGCTTGATTACCTGCTGGTTACCAACCTGATCACCCGTAAAATCCGCGACACTTGGGAAGCTGCCACCAGCCAGTACCACAAGGATAAAAAGAAAGAGCCCCGTCCGCTGGTGGTTGTGGTCGAGGAAGCCCACAAACTGCTCAACCGAGAGATGGCTTCGCAGACTATTTTCAGCACCATCGCGCGCGAGATGCGTAAGTATTACGTGACCCTGCTGATCATCGACCAGCGTCCGTCGCAGATTTACGACGAGGTCATGTCGCAGCTTGGAACGCGCATCTCCGGAGCACTCGGAGATGAGGATGACATCAACGCGGTTCTGAGCGGTTTGGCGGGGCGGAATGCCCTGCGCGGCATGCTCGCCAAGCTTCAACCCAAAGAGGAAGTGCTGATGCTCGGTTGGGGGGTGCCCATGCCCATCCCCATCCGTTCACGGCGTTACGACGATAAATTCTGGCAGGAACTCCACAAAGATGAGACGTCAAAACCTGCCACCACCGCCGAATACAACAAACGATTAGGGTTTGGTGACGATGATACCGATTAAACTGCGCATCACCGGCTTCACTTCCTACCGCAAGCTAGTTGAGATCGACTTCTCCGGCTTTGACCTGGCCTGCATTTCCGGTCCGAATGGCGCGGGCAAATCCTCCCTGTTGGATGCCATCACCTACGCCCTGTATGGGGAAGCCCGTAAGCGGGACGAAGCCATCATCAACACTGGTTCTACCAAAGCGGAAGTGCAGCTGGACTTTGAATACGAGTCACAGGTCTATCGGATTGTGCGCAGCATCACCCGCGGCAAGGGCAGCCAGCTCGATTTCATGATCCTGAACCCCAACTTAGGAGAGCAGGGCAGCTGGAAAATCCTGACCGAGCAGAACATGCGCGCCACTCAGGCGAAAATCGAGAACACCTTGCGGCTGGACTACGAGACTTTCGTCAATGCCGCGTTCTTTTTGCAGGGGAAAGCCGATTCCTTTGCCACGCAGCGTCCGGCTGACCGCAAGAAAATCCTCTCGAGCATCCTCGGGCTGGACCAATGGGAGGTGTACCAGGAATTTACCAAGACCCGCATCCGCGAAGCAAAAATCGAGCTGGATGTCCAGGAACGCAAGTTGGCTGAAATCCAGGCTGAACTCGACCTGGAAGCGCTTAAACGCGCGGAATATCAAGCCGCGGAGCAGGAATTCAAGGCGGCTACAACTGAGGTGGAGCTGCAAACGGCGCGCTACCAGCAGCAACTGGCGCAAAAAGAAAAACTGGATGCACAACAGCAGATGGTAAGGGCGCTTGGCAGTCAGCTGGCAGCCTCCCAAAACCGCATCGAGAGCTTTGAACGGCAAAAGTCCGAACGACTGGCGCGCCTGCAAGGGCACCAGAACACCCTTGCCCGCGCGGATGAGATTAAAACCGCGTTTAATGCCTACAACCAGCTACTCGAGCATTTACGCCAGGCGGATGCACAAGCTGAGAAGTTTCGCCCGATCGAAAGCGAACTCAAAGCCTTCCGTCAGCAACTAGAGGTGGAAAGGCAACGGCTCACCACCACGGCTGAACACCTGCGCCAGGAAGAAGCCCGCATCCGCCAGGCTGTATCCGATATCCATGCCCTGGAGCACCAGCGGCAGGATATTGGGCAGATCGCCGCCACCCTAAAACAGGAAATTGCCAACGCGGCTGACCTTGAAAGCTTACTGGCAAACCTTGAGACCCGGAAGAAAGCCCTCCTTTTGGAAAATGGAGAGCTGAAGGCTCGCATGCATGATCTGAGCGAACGCATAAAAAAGTTGGAACAGGTTGCTGAAGCCGTTTGTCCGCTTTGTGGTCAGCCGCTCACGGAAGAGCATCGTGCTGAGCTACGCGTTGAATTAAATGAAAAAGGCACGTCCCTTGGGGACCAACACCGCGCCAACAAGAAGGCAGTGGAAGATGCTGAGGCGGAGGAAGAAGCCCTGCGCCAGGCACGCCGCAACCTTGAGAAGTACAAGACCGAATTGCTGCAATACCAAAACGAAATTGCCAAGATTGATTTGCGCCTGCAGGAAATTCGGAAGAATGAGCAGACCTGGCAGGCAGATGGTGCCCGCACCCTGGCAAAAGCCGAGCAAGCGTTAAAAGCAGATGATTTTCTACCTGAGGTGAGGATTAAGATCGCTGAAGAAGAAGCGCGGCTGGCTGAACTGGGTTATGACGCACGCGCGCACCAGCAGGTCAAGGCGGAAGAACAAGCGGCACGCCCCGCGGTGGAAAACTACAATCGCCTGCAAACCGCTCAAAGCGCGGTGGAAGAACTGCAGGCAGGTTTGGCTGATCTGAGTGAAAGCCTTCAGGCTGCGGTCACGGAAAAGGGGCGAATACAAGCAGAGTTCGATGCCAGGGCTGCGGAACTGGCTGCCGCGCAGGCGGGATTGCCGGATATCGACCAGACCCAGGCAACCCTCACAAACGCCAGAGTAACGGTCAACAGGGTGAATATGCGCCTTGGAGGAATCCGTCAGCAGTTGGCTACGATCGAGCAGCAAAAACAGAACCTCACCACCATACGGCAGGGTGCTGATGCGACCCGCCGGACCATCCGCGACCTCGAACAGGTCCAGAAAGCCTTTGGCAAAGATGGGGTGCCCGCGATGCTGATCGAGGAAGCCATCCCGGAATTGGAAGAGCAAGCCAACGACATCCTCAGCCGGCTCTCGGACCATACCATGAGCGTCAGCTTTCCAACCCAACGCGAGTTCAAGGACGCCAAGCGCACCGATAAGCGCGAAACGCTCGACATCCTGATCAGTGACGGTGGGTCTGTTCGGGATTATGAAACTTTCAGCGGCGGTGAGGCCTTCCGGATCAATTTCGCCATCCGCCTGGCGCTTTCACGCGTGTTGGCAAAACGAGCTGGTGCCAAGCTGCAGACGCTCGTAATTGACGAGGGTTTTGGCAACCAGGATACTCAGGGACGTCAGCGCCTGGTTGAAGCGATCAACCTGATCCGCCAGGATTTCAGAAAGATCCTGATCATCACCCACATTGAGGAACTGAAGGACTTCTTCCCGGACCGGATCGAAGTCACCAAGACCGTGGAGGGCTCCCAGGCGGAAGTGTTGGTCGCGTAGCGAGCCGAATTATTCGACAGACGATTCTCTGTCATTCTGAGCCTCTGTTGCGAAGAATCTGATATTTAACAAACAGATCCTTCCCGCAAGGGGACGCAAGCAGTCGCGTTGCTCAGGATGACAATGTCAGCGATGAGATCGCCACGTCGCTTCGCTCCTCGCAATGACGAAGTATTTCGATTGGTAGGGAAGGGGCTCGCCCCCTTCCGCCACGATAAATGCCAGAACGGTGGCTACGTCGAGATCGCCACGTCGCTACGCTCCTCGCGATGACGGATGCTGGCTTAAACACTCGCCACTGGTTGAATTTTCATGAGTTTTTTTTGTAGGGTGGGTTGGCGTCACAAAGCGTATGCAAAAACATCCCTTGTTATAGCCTACCCACCGACACTCAAGACTCGATCACGGATAACAATTGCTGTTAATGGTGGGTTTGCTATTTCGATATGGTTGTAGGTTGAGAAATTCTTACGCCAACCCACCCTACCCAGATTCATTAGATGTAGGTCAGCTTGCGCGTTTCACGCCGATATCCCAGTCATTCTGAGCCTCTTTTGCGAAGAATCTGATGTTTAACTAATAGATCCTTCCCGCAAGGGGACGCAAGCAGTCGCGTTGCTCAGGATGACAGACTTGTCTCGCGTGCGTCGACGGTGGGTTGGCTTAAACCTCTGCTTCTGGCTTGATCTTGACCAATGCCAGGGTTGAGAACAGGAACAAGAACCCGTAGAGTCCCATTAGCAGCACGTATCCAGCGCCGTCGCCAATCGGTCCGCCGATGAACGCGCCAATTGCTCCAGCTCCCGCGCCAGCCAGGTTGGAAATCCCCAGCCAGCGTCCAGCTTCTTCCTTGGGTACGATGTAAGTCCCAAGCGCCCAGTTTGAAGAGAAGAACGCGCCAGTTGCCAACCCGATCAACACCCCTCCAGCAAACATCACCGGCATGGTGCGCGACATGATCACCACGACGGTCCCCAGGGTTGCCAGCAGACCGCTCACCAGCAGGATAAGTTTGGCGCCAAACTTATCCGTCAGCCAACCAGATGGAATCGAGATCACCAGGATAGCCACGCCAACCACCATCATCAGCAGTGAAGCAGGTTGCGCTGCCGCGTTTCCCTGTAGTTCCGGGTAGCGTTCCTGGATGAAAAACAACACGAAACTGGCAAGGTTATTGGCTCCAACCAGAAATGCCAGGCGGTTGATCACCCACCAGGTAAAGCTTGGGCGTTTTTCGGCTTCATTCCCAAGGCTAATCCGCACAGAGGCGATTACCCCGAGCGCCACAGCCAGCAGCATGCCCGCCACACCGACCACCCCTATGAGCACCAGTGACCAAGAACTTTGAAGCGTAAGCAAATACGGTACGAGCAGTTTTACCCCGGTGCCAATCAAAAAGATCACCAGGGTGAACAAAGCAGTCATTAAGACCAGCCGCAGGATGCCAGTCCAGTCTATTGGTTTTGTCGGCCGCTTCAAAGGGGTTTCCCTGACCATCATTGTCAGGATGGTTGCCACCACAAAAACGGCGATCATCGCGAGGATTGCCGCCCAGAGGTTGCCCGCGCCTACCATCTTGGAAATCGTAAATGCCACAAAAATCAGCGGCAGCGGTAATTCGAAGAAAGCCTTGATGCCAGAGTATCTCCCTCGCTGCGAAGGCGGAACCAGATCCGGGATCAATCCTTGGGCAGCCCCATGACCGATATTGGAGAAGATCATCGAGCAGACGATCACCGCAAAGAGCGCTTTGTATCCAGCCATTCCTTCCATACTGCCGGCAATCCAGCCCACCCCGAGGAAAGCGATGATTTCCAGCACCGTGCTGACCAGGATGAACGGTCTCCTTCTGCCCAGGCGCGAGGGGTTGTGGTCCGAAAGCAAACCCGCAGCTGCCTGCACCAGCAGCGCGACCATCAGTGAAACCAACCGTATGTTGCCGTAACTGGTCCCCTTGGTTGCATCACCAACGAACTGCTGCACCAAAAGCGGCATGATCAGCGGCGTCAGGGTTTGGCTGCGCAGCGTCAGCGCAAAATAGTAGATATTGATCGTGATGGCGTCGTACCAGTGCAAAGGTTTTTGGGCGGTCATATCGCTCATGGAAGTCTCCAATTAGGATTTGTTAGGAAGCAGGGGGTTGCGAAAACCGTGTTCAACTTCCCACGGGTAAATGACGCGGGCATCGGTCGTCGCGCCAAAGTAGTCGGGCTTGCTGGAATCGAACAGGTTTCGGTAAGGATTGAAGTGCAAGACACAAGTCGATGGCAAACCGCCGGCTGCCGCCACGCGTTTTCGCACCGCTGTAATAGTCCGCCCTGAGCCCCAAACGTCGTCCACAACCAAAACGCGCTCGCCATTCAAGGCGGCATTTTCCGGGAACTGCAGGAACTTGGGCCACGCCAGGTAAGGAGATTTGGGTTTTCCAGGGCTTTCGAGGGGGTCAAAGAAATCAACTGAAGCGGTGTAGATGTTGCGGATGTCCATTGCTTCTGCCAGGAACCCTCCCGGCACGATACCCCCGCGGGTGATCATCAGCAGCACGTTGTACTTGTGGTCAAATTGCTGCAAGAGGTTGTCGATCAGGCGATGAACATCCTCCCAACTGATTAATTCCTGGCGTTGGTTCATAGATAAGCTCCAAGATAACTAATTTTTCAACCCGCAAACATGCTTAGGCGGTAATTATAGCAGGTCGGTGGGGTCAATCTGCACCTGCCAGCCGCGTAGTGGAAGAGCATCGAGTAAAGGCAGCGGATTTGGTCCGCGCAGGATGATCTGCCAGCGGAATTGACCGCCGACTTTGCGGTAATAGGCTGGCACCGGACCAATAAAGTCGGTCTGCCGCATCTCCCGGGCAAAAATCTCAGCCCTGAGCAAGTCTGCCATGGTCTGCGCCTGGCTTTCGGCCTTGCTTTCGATGGAGTGGCGGTATTCCAGCCGAATCAAGCGGGAGTAGGGCGGATAGCTCAGAGCCTTGCGGAGTTCGAGTTCCTGCAGGTAAAAACCCTCAAAGTCGTGATGAGAGGCAGCCCGGATGACGTAATTCTCAGGCTGATAAGTCTGCAAAACCACCTGGCCGCCCAATGGGCTCCTGCCCGCCCGACCGGCAACCTGGGTGAGCACCTGGAAGCTGCGTTCCGCGGCACGATAGTCGGGCAGATTCAGACCAACCTCCGCCAGGACGATCCCAACCAGTGTTACGAGCGGCAAATCCAACCCTTTGGCGAGCATCTGCGTGCCAATCAGCACGTCTGCCCGGTGCGCGCTGAAATGGGAGAGAATCAGTTCGTGCTCGCCTTTGTGCTGCGTCGTGTCGGCATCCCAGCGCAGAAGTCGCGCGCCAGGGAATTCCTTCTGTACCACTTCTTCGAGGCGTTCAGTTCCCAAACCCAATTGGCGGATTTGGTTGCTGCCGCATTCCGGGCATTTTTTGGGCATCTGGCGGGTGTAACCACATAAGTGGCAGATCAAGCCCTGCCCTGCCCCATGATGCACCAGGGGTTGATCGTCCCTTGGGCAGCGCAGTACATAACCGCATTGACGGCAAAAGACATAGGTTGCTTTGCCGCGCCGGTTGAGGAACAGGATTGCCTGCTGCCCGGCTTGCAGCGTCAGGGCTAGTTTGTCGCGCAGCATCTTGGAGAGTACGCTGCTGTTGCCAGCGCGCAGTTCCGCCCGCATGTCCACCACGTTCACTTTCGGCAGCTCCAGCGTGAGCAATTCGTTGGTCTTGCCGGGCTGAGAAACCTCAGTGCGATGCGCCAGGATGCGGTTGGGCAGGCTCAGCAGTTTCATTTCTCCCCGGCGGGCGTTGAAGTATTGGGTGACGCGAGGGGTGGCACTGCCAAGGATCAAATTAGCGCAGCTCAACCTTGCCAGGGTCTCAGCAGTCTCCACAGCGTGGTAAAAAGGCTCACGCTCGGTCTCATCATAGGAGTCATGATCACATTCATCGATCGCGATCAAACTCAGGTTGGGCAGAGGCACAAACAGCGCGCTGCGCGAGCCAACAATCAACTTTAATTCCCCGCTGCGGGCTCTGCGCCAGGTGTCGTAGCGTTCACCATCCGAGAGCTTGGAGTGGTAGAGACCGACCTGGTTGTGGAAGCGCGCCATGAAACGCCGCACGGTTTGGGGTGTCATGGCGATTTCCGGCACCATCATCAGCACCTGGCGTCCCTGGGCAAGCATTTCCGCGGCTGCCCGCATGTAAATTTCCGTCTTGCCAGAGCCGGTTACGCCATGCAGCAGATAGGGCTTCTGGTCCGCCTGCCCCAAACCCGGCTGGATCTGCTGCCAGACCTGTTCCTGGTCCGGCGTGAGGGTTGGGATGACGTCTGGCTTGACGTGGATGTCCTCCAGCGGGTCGCGCCAGACCTCCGTCTCGTTAAAATGCAGCAAACCAGCTTCGGCAAGGAACTTGAGATCGGTGTAACTCGCGCCGGTTTCAGCATAGATCCAGGAGAAATCGATCGGGAAGGCTTCCTGTGCCAACAAATCCAGTACCTTTTTTCGCCGTTGTTGAGTTGTGTCATTTTTCCCGAGCTGCTTGAGCGAGAGGGCTTCAAGGGCGGCAGGAGGCAAGGAAAGCGCCGCCGTGCGCAGCGTTTTCGGCGCGATGCCTGGCGGGGGTAGCACATTGCCCGTGCGCACAAGCCCTGCTACGCGCAAGCCCTCCAGGCTGCCCCGCCACTCGATCTCGCCAAAAGCGTGGTCCAGCTGTCTGCCTCGCAAGGGTCCGCGTTCTTTCAGCAGTTTCAGAAGACGTTTTTGCACAGGCTTGAAGGCGCTTTCGTCGTAGCCTTCATGCCCTGAAAGGGTGGCGACGATATCCGCCCGGCGTGAGAAACCAACCGGGATCATCAGGTTGATGCAAGCGCCAAGCGGCGCGTACCAGGCTTCCGCCATCCACTTTGCCAGGCTGAGTTGCGTTTCGGTCAGGACCGTATCTTCGGATAGAACCGCCTGGATCGGCAGCAATCCTTCCACGTCGCTTTTATCCAACAAGCTCAACACCACGCCCTGGACAACCTGTTTGCCAAAAGGCACTGCCACCAGGCAGCCAGGCTGAAGTACCTCGCCAAGCTCTTGCGGGACCAGGTAGTGGTAACTTTTGTCTATCTGAGCCAGGTTGATGCTGACATCGGCGTAAGGTTTCAAGCTAAGCCTGCCATCAGGGGGTGACAATCACCAGGAAATCAGCGGCAAAGTACATCCGGTTGTATTGATTACTGGGGATATCCGTGTTGTTGACCAGGTAATCCATCCAGGCGTTTGCCTGGGTACTTTGACCGGTCATCTGGTCAAACTCATTGAATGAGAAGAAAGGTTGGAAGCGGGCTGCAGAGCTGCTCACCCGGTCCATGTCGATGTAGATCTGGGTCCAGCCATCCGGATCAAGAATGATGGGGTGATCTGCCAGTACGATCACCTGGTCGGGCAGGTTTCGCAAGATCGTTTCAAAGTCCGGCAGGCGGACAGTCTCAAAGAGCGGCGCGCGCTGATCGAGCGGCAGGCTCCAGTCCTGGTGCAACTTCCAGGGTTCAAAAAGCTCATCGGATTCTTGTGTTCGCAGACTGATGTAGGAGGAACCATCCGCCGGCATGCCGGCTATGGGTACGTTCTGTCCATACAGCCCGGTCAACACCAGTTTGACCTCCAGGTTGGTTTGGTCAAAGACGTGCCTGACCCGCAGATAGTAAACAGTCACATCCTCCCCCAGGATCTTAATAGTCTCGCTATGGATGCCGCGATCCATGAGCTGGAAGCTGACCATGGCGCTGAGGTTGCGCAAGCTGCCATCTTCACGGTTATCTTTACGGGTTATGTAGTGATAGCCGTAATCTACTGCCTGTTGACCCGCAGTCAATGGAAAGAGCGTCGCCAGCCGGGTTGGGATGGGGGTGGGGGTGGCAGTGCTCGTAGCTGTCGGGACAGGTGTATCGGTTGGCGTCGCGGTGGCAGTGGGGGTCATGGTTACCGTGGGCAACTGTGTAGGAGTTTGCGAAGGGGTGGGGGTGATGCTGGCAGTTGGCAGTTGGGTAGGCAATGCGGTTGGTCGCCCCTGCAGCGGTTTCTGGCAGGCAGCCAGGTTGGAAGCAACCAGAATAAGGATAAGCAAGGATGTTATTAGCTTCCAAGGACGTTTACTCATGCGCCAGCGCCTTTCCAGTAGAAATGACGGCCGAAAGGTAACCCACCACGCTGCTTCTATCTCCTGTTACAGCCGCAGAAGTTCGGTGATTGGCGATGGTCACCTGGTCTGCCCCCAACAGATGGGAGGTCTGCAGCACGGTTGCCATTGGTGCCAAACCGCAAGCTTCCATTTCGCCGCGTTGTTTATGTTGATAGAACGCGTTCAAATCAAATTCCCGCACAGCCTGGGCGAGATTACCGTCCAGGCGATTGGCAACCCTCTCTGTGTAAAAGTGCGAAAGGTCACTCGACGCAACCAAAAGTGTGCTCTCCTCTGCCGGAAAGCTCTGGATCAACTTGACCAGGGCAGTGGAAAGAAGGCGCACCAATGACGCGGACTGATCCACCATCATCAGTGGAATTAGCCAAAAACCTTCCGCGAGGGTCGTCTGTAAAAACGGCAATTCAATCTCCAGCGAGTGTTCCTGGTCTCTCCGCACTGAAGCAAGCTCCGGGCCAGCATTTTCCCTCAGAATTGCGTCAAGCTTTTTGAGGGCTCCCCGATCGACTGGCACGAGCCCCAGCGGCGTCGCGTAGGAGTCGTGGGCAGTGGTCAACAGGGGTTGGTGGTATGGCTGGTGCGACGGTGAGAGGATGATCACGCGCGCGAATTGCCTTCCTTGTAATACCTTGAAGGCATGCGCGGCGGTCAGCCCGGAATAGAGATACCCGGCATGGGGCACAATCAAACCCACTGGCTGTCCCTCAAACTCAGGCACAACAGCCTCATCCAAAAAGCTTTCAATTGTCCTGCGCAGTACGTCGGCTTTACCGGGGTACCAGCTTCCAGCGATAGGCGAAGGACGAGGGTCACTTAGCTCTGCGGGGTCCATAGTTTAATTGTAGCACGCTCGAAGGGTGTGGAGCAGGGGATAATGAACAAACAACCCCACCTTGAAATTGTGGGGTTGTTGTTTATGCCTGGAATCAGGCTTTTATGTTTTGCGTGGGTTTCTGAGGTTGATTGCCCTTGAATTGGAGCTCAGCTCTTCCTGGAAAGGTGATCCAATCTGGCCTGGTTGAAATAGTGGTTGTAGTCTGTCCACAATCTGACCAACTGGTCCAACTCTTCCGCGGAATGTTCCTCTAAAAACCTCTTGAAAGAAGCTTCGATGCTATTCACTATCTCCCGGATTACATTATGGCCCTTTTCAGTCAGCGAGATCGACCATACCCGGTGATCCTGAGTGCTGCGTTCTCGCTGCAGCAGGGCGTCATTCTCAAGGGATTGGCAAACGCGGCTGAGGTTGCCCGGATTCATCCCCATAATCTCAGCCAGATCGCTCAACCTGACCTTCTCCTGGATGAAAATTTGAAGCATGGTGCGACCTTGCAGACGAGAAAGCTTGTTTTTGGAGCTAAACTCGGTCATCATGAATTCGGTATTAACGGAGGCATCGCGCAGCAAGTCCCAGATACGCAGGCTTAGATCTTTTTCTTCCATAATTCTCCTTAACGTTGTTTATTAAGTTCGTTTTGCCTGACAATTATATGCATAAAAGCTGGTTGTTGGTCATTCTAGTACAACGATTGTGAGAATCAAGGAAGTGAGTTTGCTTTGGCTCGAATCAGAAGGAAGCCCGCTGTACCGGTCATGCCTAGTTCTTTGCGCAGATCGTCGTTGGTAAGCTCCGCAAATAACCCCAGGTTTGGTCGCCGGGGGTCGTAGAGCAGTTCTTCCTGGATCACAAAACCATCACCCTTGTTGATGTTGGTCACGCTGTAGGCTCTGCCGCTGTCATCCACCCTGGTCACCACCAGCATATGGTCGAAACCGTCATATTTGGAAATGCCCTTACGGACAAACAGGTAGAGCCAGTCTCCCGGTTGGAGTGGATTCTTAGCCCAATCGTAGCTGCCGACGCTTTCATCCACGCGGATATAGTCGTAATCCAGGAGTGGGAAGTATTTTTGATCCAATATGTCAAGACCGTTGCACCCCGGGATATCTTCACGGGGGCAGAGCAGCCACATATCGTGAGGGTTGGCATCTTCTGGCAGATAGCCGCCATCCCGCAGGATCGCGACGGTCAGCGGACCACAAGCGTTATCAGCTGATTCGTGAGGACCGGAGGCGAAATCAATTTCCCTCGCTACCAGGTCGGCCTCTTCTGCAGTGTCCGCCAGGTAGTGCAAACTTGCCTGGTAAAGGTTGGCTTCGCGCTCTTGTCTAAGAGTGAGAGTCGGGGTTGGCGGCACAGGTGTCGCGCTTGGAATTGGGGTCAGTGTGGAGGTGGAAGTAGGCGTTGCGGTCGCGGTTGCCGTCGCGGTGGGGGTTAGCGTTGCTGGCCGCACTGAGGGCGTCGGGCTTGGCGATGTTGCGCTCACCACGCAGGAAGAAAGCGCCAGCAAGCTTATCAACAGCAAGAGGTTATTCCGCGGTCTCATTGCAGGAAATCCCAAGGGTTCACGCGTCCGTATTCATCGCTGCGCAGTTCGAAATGCAGGTGCACGCCGTCTGCTTCGCCGGTGTCGCCCACACTGCCCAGTTTTTCTCCGGCATAGACTTCCTGCCCACAAATTACATTCACCTCTGCCAGGTGGGCATAAAGCGACTGCCAGCCAAATCCGTGATCCACCACTACCATGTTGCCATAGCCCCAATCATTCCAACCGGCATACACTACAACTCCGTTGTCGACCGCCTTGACGGGATCGCCCATTTCCCCCCGCAGGTCGATGCCAAGATGATTTGCCGATGGCAAATAATCATAGCCGGATAGAACATGGTCCTCCACAGGCCAGCGGAAGTTTAGCGTCCCAACCACCCCATCATAGCTACCTGTGCATGCTCCGGGGCCGACGTTGACTGCCGTTGCCGGCTCTTCGCGGGTAATACGCGGAGTGCGCCAGTCGGAAAATTCACCCTTGCCACCCGGCACCACCAGCATGGTTCCCGGAGTGATATTCGGGGATGCATAATCACCCAGGGTGGCAGCCACCAGGTGATTTCCGGGGAAGTTTACAATCACATCCGGCGTGACCTGGTAGTACTCCGCCACGCCGTTCAGCCCCTCGCCGGCGCTCCAGCGGTGCAGTGTGCCATCAACAGGTGAAATCAGTAATTGCTGACCGGGGTAAATAAAGTGAGGATCGTCTCCAAGACTGTAGCGATTGCTCCAGAGAACTGTTTCTGGCAGAAGATTGAATCGTTCAGCAATAGAGGTGAGATTGTCACCCGCTTGCACGGTGTAGCTGATTATCTCTGCGCGGGCCCGCATTGGCAGTACAGTATCCAGGTTTACATCCCGCCGAATCGCGTCACTTTCAATGATTGGTTCTGAAGCCTGCAATAAGAAAACTTCGGGGTTTGATGGTGTTGATTGCGTTGCGCCAACAGCCTTTACATCGACGGCTCGTTGACCTTCGACACTGATGTAGTATCTGCTCATCGCCCATGACACCAGCGCCATCATTGTTACCGTCGCGACCAATGTCAGACCGCGCATGACCGCAGGTTCCAGCCCCAAATGCCTGACACGTTCCCAAAGCCCTTGCTTTGCGATTGGGTTGGATTGGGCTGTTTGATCAACTGCTTTCCCGGTTATCGGATTGGGATCTGCCATCCAGGATCCGTTCTTTTGTTCTTCCATGTCACGATGATATCACGAGTCAAATAGGCTTGTCTGCCCTGGACAAGGCTACCCTTCTTCCAGGTAAGCCATCAAACCCGAACTCAGCTTTTCCGACTCAGCCCAGTCGATCAAGACCTTGCTTAGACCTTGCCAACTTGCGTAAGCTCGCAAGGTTTTAGCCAGCTCCCTGGTCAAGCCTGCGCTGACTGGTATACCCGGTTCCAAATAGAGACTTATAACCTGCAAACGTCCCTCTTTTCGCCAGGCTTTGGCATCCAGCCTGCCAATCAGCCGCCCCCTGTGCAAAATGGGCAGGACGAAGTAGCCATATTTGCGTTTAGGCGCGGGAGTATAGCATTCGATCGAATAATCGAAGTCAAACAAATCTCTCGTACGACCCCGGTCACTCACCAATGGGTCGAAAGGAGAAAGGATGGTTGTATGCTCGGCTGGTAATTGTTCTGACTGAACGGCTTCCAGCAATGCTTCGTTTTCCACGTAAACAAAGAAAGGACCGCCTTTAACTCCTTCAATGCGGACGGGGAAAATGGCACCTTCTGCCTGGAGCTCCGCGATGGCTGCCGCGGTTTCAGCTTTTTTGATATAGAAATAATTCGCAGCCCAGGTGTTGCTGGCAATCCCTAGCGCTTTGATGGCTTTTCGCGTCAGCTCCTTGACTGCAATGGAATACTCAGGCGCTTGCGTGTCTTCCCAGCTGGGCAAGACACGTTCACGCAGGTCATAAACCCGCTGAAAGCTCTCGCGCCGGGCGATCATGAGATCCCCACGGTAATAAAGATGCTCCAGGGCGACCTTCTCCACCTTCCAATCCCACCACTTGCCGCGCGACTGCTTGCTCACAAAATCCGAGGAACGCGCGGCGCCGTTTTGCTGGATGTGAGACAGGATTTGTTCCAGCGTGTCAGCATTCTTTTCGCCCCAGTCGCGGATGTTATCCCAGCCAATAAACTTCTCGAGCATCAGGGCGCGAAATAGCGGGTAATCCTCGATCGGGAGCAGGCAGACCGCATGGGAAAAATATTCAAAGAGCTGACCCTCGGAGTGAAGTTCTTCAAGCCAATTGGTTTGGTAGCTGCCCAGGCGCGACCAAAGGATATGCTGATGGGCACGCGCGACCACGCTGATGGTGTCAATTTGCAGATTGTGAATTTGGCGGATGGTGGTTAGAAGATCTGCCTTGCCAGCTTTGCGGCGGGGAGGAGTGCGCAAGCCAAGACTTGCCAGCATTACTTGCTGAGCCTGTTGCTTGTTGAGAATAATCTCGTGATTCACGGGATTGATTTTATCTTAAGATGAAAGCCGGGTTGATTATCATCGGTCCCTGAGCATGGTGGATAGAGTTCAATCTGGCTTTGTATGTTGCATAGATCGCTATTAGTTAAGATAGTTTTTAGGGCAGACACAGGGGTCTGCCCCTACGACGCCAACTACCTAAAACCCCCAGATGTAGGGGTAACCCCCTGTGGTTACCCGATACAAGCGAAAAAAGTATGGACCCTACGATCCTAAGTGATATGTTTGAAAAATAAAAGTCAATTTAATCCCACTAAACAAGGGGGAAACCAATATAGTCTTGATAATAGTTTTTATCCTTCAACAAATTTTCATTATCAATAACGGTCAATATGATCGACAAACGCATCCACGATGGATTGGGCAAACTTTTGGGTGTTTTCTGACTTGAAGCCGCCATTCCCATCGAGGAGCTCCGCCACTTTCGAAATGTATGCCTCAGGCTGCTGCAGGATGGGCATGTTCAAAAAAGTCAGCACCTGGCGTAGGTGATGGTTTGCGCCAAAGCCGCCCAACATTCCCGGCGAATTGCTGATTACCGCCGCAGGCTTGCCATTCCAGGCAGATTGACCGTAAGGGCGTGAACCGACATCCAACACGTTTTTTAAAGCGGCGGGTATAGTGCGGTTATGCTCGGGGGTGATGAAAAGCACGGCGTCCATTTCGTTGATTTTCTTGCGAAATTCAGTGTAGGAATCAGGCGGCGTTCCAGCATCATAATCTTGATTGTAAAGGGGTAGGTGACCGATCTCGACAATTTCAGTCTCGTAGCCATCTGGAAAAAGCGGCCTTAAAGCCTCTCCGAGCTGCGTACTATAACCTTCTTTGCGGATGCTTCCGCTGATAATTGCAACTTTTTTATTCATATAAATCTCCACATTATGTTTTCTGTAAATATCGCTGATTAGGAAGCTTGTTTCAAGCTTTAGTCCAAAGCTTTTGAGGAAGTTAAGAATGTTCTTATATGAAGTGTCGTTTTTAGTTTCTGAGGGTCAAGGCGAGAGGAGGATTGTCCGCAAGACGCAGGCTAAGTGAGCTTGCGCCTAAGAATTTCTCGCGGTGAGGACCGCGGGTCAGGTAATCCTGGATGAGCCCGATCACGTAGGATTGGATCAACTCGGGAGTTTTGATTTTCCCCCGTTTTTCAAAGATCATCTTGTGCTTGGCTGCCGCCGCGGCCTGGGCAGGGTCCATGATTTTTGATGCGTCAGTAAAAGCCAGCAGGGAAAGACTCCAGTGGCTATTATCAGGCTCACGGATCAGGAATTGATATGCTCGAAGCGACTCCATAGAATCGTAAGTAAAAGCTTCATCAATCCAATAAGCAAAAATAGCATAGGTGCGTTTGCGGCGGATGTTTTCGAGGTAGCCCATGACTACTGATTGTTCAGACGAGCCTGACGGCGCAGGGCAGCTTCCTGCGTGAACCGATGGGTTCCGTCGCAGAGGGGTTTGTTATGCGACCCACCACAAGTGCAGAGGGATATACGGTTGAGGGGACGGAAGGGCACACCGTCCGAACGCTCGATCGGCAAATAACCCATCACAAATAAGGGTGCCCGGATCGGACCGTAGGAAGTGATTTCAATCGTCTCAGCAATTTGCACTGGTAATTCCGGTTCCAAATCATGATCGGGGTCTTGCGGCAGGCGGCAGGTGAGGGAGCTTGAAGGGCAGTCATGCACCATCTTGATCGCGCGGTCGCGCTTGACCGGGTCAATGGATCCGTAGGTAAGCTCTGATACGGATGTGTTCCGCAGAACGCAGAAGCCAGACTGCATGCAGAGCGACGAGTCTTTCCTGACGGTAAGACCAGGCCCTTTATAAGTGAAAACCCGTAAAGAAGCGCGGTCGGTGCGGGCAGATTCTGTACCGTCGAAGCCAGCTTTATGGCTACCGTCGCAAAATGGGTAAGTGGCAGATTTGCCGCAGCGGCATAGGAGGTAGGAGTCGCCATCCGGGGTTTGGTCGCCAAGAAATTTCCATTCGAGCGGCTCACCGTATTCCGAACAGACCTGTGTGAGTTTGATGAACGGCACTTTGCCTTCCACTTTATAAGGTCCGTTTTTCTTTATCGTGATTTTTGGGGTGATCTCGGTTTCGCTTTCGCTCATGGCAGTCTCCGCGCAGGATAATTATACAGCATCGCACTTTGTAAGTTGGAGTATCCAACCATTCCTTCCCGTGATTGCACCACGTTTAGGATCGCATTGACCGTAAACCAGTCTGATCCTCCCTTTTTATTGCAAAATTAGCTTATTAATGGCACAGGCGTAGGTCAGGTTGCGCAGTTCAACCTGACGTTGGAAGGCTGCATTTGCCGACATTTGTGAAGTCAGGTTCACTCCGTTCACTTCGCTCAGGGGCAGGCAGAAGAACCTGACCTGCGTCCTGAACAAATATTTTAGCGAAACTTGTTCGCAAAAATCGCAGAAGCAACGGTCTGGCTAAGGCGTGGTGATCAAGTTTGGGTTGACGCGCAAAATCAGATCATCATCAGCCCCTGGATTGGCTCGTCCATCGCGGTTGCTGGTGGATACGTAGAGATAGCCATCAGGTCCAAGGCGGACTGCCCTCAACCGGCCATGTTCCCCGGAAAAAAATGTGGCGAAACCGGTTACCCTTTCGCCATCAAGACTGACCACATAAAGCGCGGAGCCGCGCAACCCGGTGAAATAGAGTTTGCCATCCAGGTACTCCACATCCCCTGGAGCCCAGGTGACGCTGCCGCCCGATTGAATGACCGGGTTAACTATCCCCTCGAGCATCTCTTCGCCTTGAATTTCAGGCCAGCCATAATTAGCACCAGGCGTGATGAGGTTGAGCTCATCATAGCCGGAACCAAAACCGCTCGGGCCGTGCTCGGTGGACCATAAGCGTCCTTCCGCATCCCATGCCAAACCCTGGGGGTTGCGATGTCCATAAGACCAAACCGCAGTCGCAAATGGATTGTTTTCAGGAACTTCACCCTCACTGGTAACCCGCAGAATTTTCCCCTGCAAAGAGGAAATATCCTGCGCAATATCAGGATTTTGAGCGTCGCCGGTGGTTATGTAGAGGTATCCATCCGGACCGAACTCGATGCGACCTCCATCATGATTGTTGGCGCCAAGAATACCCTCGAAGATCACTTGCCGGTCTGAAAGCGCACCATCTTTGAAGACATAGCGTTCCACCCGGTTGACCAACTGCCCATTTTCGAGCGAGGTGAGATAGACGTAAATTTGCTTATTCACAGCGTAATCAGGATCTAGCGCCAAACCCAACAGCCCGCCTTCACCCCGCTGCTCAACGTTTGGCACCTGGATGCGCGTGGTTGTCCTGCCAATCAACACCAAATTTCCGGAGCGTTCGGTGACGAGCAATTCACCACTGGGCAGGAAAACAATTTCCCAGGGAGTGTCCAACCCTGTGGTCACGACTTCCACCAGGGGACCAGTGAGCGGCGCGCGTACGACGGTGGGAACCTGGGTGGATGTCATCTCAGGGGCTATCGTAATCTCAGGTTGCGTTGGTACTGCAAGGCTTGGTGCGGGAGGGGTCGGATCTTCGGAGGTGGGAACAACTGGAGACGCGTTGGGATCGCCAGCACAGGCGGCAAACACGATCAAAGACAAAAGTCCGAGTGCAAGTAACTTTGTTAGTTTCATGACAAAATCATAACAGCCCGGGCTTCTCCATGGCAACTAAGGGTAGAATGCTGGAGGCAGTCTGACTTCCTATTTTTCTCTAAATAGCTTAGAATTTTTTTACTAACTCAATACGAGGTAATTCTTGACAACTCACCCCTATCCAGACCATCTTTTTGGCGATCTCGATCAGCCAGTGAAAGGCTCATCGCACCACATCTCCCAACACAAGGGGATGCATCATGCCTATCGGGTCTCCCCCTGGCTGCCCAAACCGGATCAGCCCTTCAGAATTACAGCAACCAGCAGTTCCGATCTGGCAGTTCAGCAAGTGACTCTGCGTTACAGCCTGGATGAAGGGAAAAGTTGGCAAGAAAAGCGCCTTGATGCTGGGGAATGGCGTTGGGACACACTGACCTGGGGATGGCTGCGGGACTGGCAGCTGGACTTCCCGGCACTCACAGAGGGAACTGAGCTGTTCTACCAGATTTACACTGAACTCCCCGAAGGCAGGCGATGCTTTGCGGATAATCAAGCCGCGGATGTAGCCAAAGCGACTCTCTTCAGGCTGAGGTTCACCAGTAACAACCAACCGCCAGCATGGTCGCAGTGGGCAGTGGTCTACCAGGTGTTTGTGGATCGCTTCAATCCGGGCAAAGGCAAAAAATGGCCGCAAACAACCGACCTGACGAAACCGTTCGGGGGAACACTGCGCGGTGTGATCGAAAAACTGGATTACATAAAAGACCTGGGTTTCAACACCATTTGGCTCTCGCCCATTTTTGCCAGCCCCAGCCACCATGGCTATGATATCAGCGATTACCTGCGCGTTGAACCACGCTTTGGTACCGAAGCTGACCTGCGCGAGTTGCTGGATCTGGCTCACGCTAAAGGGCTGCGTGTTTTGCTGGATTTTGTTGCCAACCACTGCTCCAACCAGCACGAAGGTTTCCAGGCTGCGCTGGCAGGCGATAAAGACGCCATATCCTGGTTCAAATGGAAAAACTTCCCTGAGTATGAGAGCTTTTACGATGTGCCTGAAATGCCCTGCTTCAACCTGGAGCCGGGCAGCCCTGCCAGGGCTCATCTGCTGGAAGTTGCCCGTTATTGGCTGCAGTGTGGGGCGGATGGTTACCGGTTGGATTTTGCCAACGGACCTGCGCGGGAGTTTTGGGTGGAATTCCAGCAAACCTGCCAGGAAGTCAATCCAGACTGCTGGACCTTTGGCGAAATTGTCGCGCCGGCAGATGAGCAGATCAGCTTTGCCGGGAGCATGCACGGCACGCTCGACTTCCTCACCTGCCAGGCTCTCAGGGAAACTTTTGCCACCAGGCACTGGTCCTTGAGCCAACTGGCTGGATACCTGGAGAATTATTGGGCTGCCTACCCGCTTGAATTTTCTCGCCCAGCCTTTATTGACAATCACGACATGAACCGCTTTTTCTTCACCGCGCAGGGGTCTGTTCCCGCCCAGCAAGCAGCGCTAAGGCTGCTCTACCTGATGCCAGGCGCACCGATTGTGTATTACGGCAGCGAGCGGGAGCTCTCGCAGTGGCAGTCGATCCATGCCAATAACGCGCTTGGTTTTGACGAAGCCCGCCCAGCGATGGATTGGGAAGAACAAAAAGAGCATACCAGCGCGCGAGCGATGCGGGAATTGGCGGCTTTCCGGCAGCAGAATCCCTGGTTGAGCCAAGCCCGCTGGCATGCTCTGGAGCTTGAACCGCAGAAACTTGTGCTCAGAGTGAGTGACGGCAAAGAACAATTACAGGTCGAAATCAGCAGCAATCAGGATAATTGGCAGGTTACTTTCAATTGAGCTGCATGATCCTATAGATAAAAAAGGAGACCATTGAAGGTCTCCTTTTAGTTGCACTTTAATCAGGCTGCTTCAGGGTTTAAGGAACATCGATATATACATAGTCGAAATCAATTATGACTGGAAGGGCATCAAAAGAGGAGACACCGACGCCGATCAAACCTTCCGGAAGATTGTAGTTGTTATCTTCAACCGTGCGTTCCAGCACGCCATTAACCCAGAGCTTGATCTCTTTGCCTTCACAGCTCATGGCAAAGGTATTGCTCTTCATTCCCATGTTGATGTTTCTTGAACCACCATTGTACAGGCGTATATAACCCATGTCCATCGCTTCAACATAAGCATAGATATCGTACAGGCCACCATTTGTGATGTTGACTTCATAGAAGCCACTGTCTGAGTAACGGCAGACGAGCGTCACCATATTGTCATTACTGCCTCTGTTGATTGTGGAAGCTTCTATGTAGACGTTAGTATAGGTGTAATCTTCATAAAACACATAAGCATAGGTGTCGTAATCTTCAATGGTGAAAGTCAACTTGCCGTCAGCAACTGATATATCGGCCTTATCCTCGTTACCAACCAAGACCTCGTAATACCAGTTATCTGGAACGTAATCAAACTCCTCTGTGTAGTAGGGTTCCGACTGTGCAATTGGCTCATCCGTAGGCATTGGCGGTTGGGTTGGAACAGCTGTGGGTGGAATGGCAGTAGGAGCTACTGGGGGAGCTTCGGTTGGTGATTGCGTTGGTTCAACAACCGATTCTGCTGGTGCAGAGGTTACTTGCTGAATTTCCGGTGTTGTTGTGCCATCTTTCTTACCGCCAACATCAAAAGAAAATTCGCAGGATAAGGTCAATAAGACAAGGACTATCAGGATTGCGGACAACGTCTTGATCGATTTAGGGCTCATATGATCCTCCAGGAAGAAGATAAATTGGGAATGCGTGGCTAAATTTTATCATATTGTTCGCCTTTTGGAATAAATTGAATGGGTTCAATACATATGAGACAGAAGACTCGGGGTCAAGTCAGGGTGATAACGTTCAATATACTTTCTGGGGCTGAGATTGTCCAGTGCACGATGCGGACGAATATTGTTATAAATCCACTC
>Ga0209203_1000341_pt1 | contig 41319 bp, 40 predicted proteins | sample AD_UKC109_MetaG_FD_184423 | JGI IMG/M metagenome (GOLD analysis project Ga0209203, IMG submission 184423) | Active sludge microbial communities of municipal wastewater-treating anaerobic digesters from Hong Kong - AD_UKC109_MetaG (SPAdes)... | ecosystem: Engineered > Bioreactor > Anaerobic >... | reverse complement strand
AAAAAAACAGAAGAAGCCCTTCGGGAAAGTGAAGCGAAATTCAGAACGCTTTTTGAAGGTCAATCCGCCATCCAGTTGATTCTTGACCCCGAAACCGGTAAGATCGTGGATGCCAATTCAGCAGCATCTGATTTCTATGGATGGTCGGTGGATACATTAAGACAAATGAATGTCGATGATTTACGAGCCCATCCGTCCAAAAAGACGCTGATAGAACTGAGAACCGCTATCGAAGCGGGAAAAGCTTACTTTGAATTTCACAATAAAAGGGCCAACGGGACATTCGTTGATGTAGAAGTCTTCAGCAGTCTTGTCGTCATAGATGGCAAAAGAATGATTCATAACATTGTTCACGATATCACGGAAAAGAAACGGGCAGAACGTGAAATAGTCATCGCAAAAGAACAGGCATTAGCTGCCAGTAAGGCGAAAAGTGACTTTCTGGCTAATATGAGCCATGAACTGAGAACGCCTCTCAATGCCATTATCGGGTTCAGCGAGCTGCTTCATGATACCTCATTGGACAGTACCCAAAAAAAATATGCGGATATCATCGTTAATGCCGGAGAGTCATTGTTGTCCATTATCAACGATATCCTGGATTTTTCAAAAATTGAAGCCAACAAACTGGAATTATTCCCTGAAAAACTGTCTTTAACACAACTCATCGAAGACACTTTCAACCTCGTCCGATTCAAGGCTTATGAAAGAGGAAACCGTTTGTTTGAAGAGCTTTCCGGCGATATTCCCAAATACGTCGTTGCCGATATGACCCGGTTAAAGCAAATACTGCTCAACCTGATGGGAAATGCGGTTAAATTCACCGAAAAGGGAACGGTAACACTCAGGGTCAATACCCTTTCGGTTGATCCAGCTAATCAAAGCGTGAGTTTGCGGTTTTGTATACAAGATACCGGAATCGGCATCAAGAAAGAAAACCGTGAGAAGATATTTGAAGCCTTTAATCAAGAAGACTATTCCATTACCAGAAAATTCGGCGGAACAGGATTAGGTCTGGCTATCACCAATCGCCTGTTACAAAAGATGGGCTCCTTGCTCACCTTTGAAAGCGAAGAAGGTCAGGGCAGTACCTTTTGCTTTGATCTGACACTTCCCTTTGAAAACGAATAAACCCCGATTTATCGCCAAGTGACAATAATCAACTTCAAAGCAACATGAAAAAAACCCTCCGTTCTGGAGGGTTAAAGGAGTGCAATCTATGTGAAGTGTTGTTCGTCGTTGTCTCTTTTTTTACTTGCCCTGTTTTGATTTTCTTCTTTTAGAATCTGTTGATCATGTCGTAAACCTTGAGGCTGTTCAGTTCCATTAATCGATCGAAATTACTCTGAATATTTGCATTTTTCCTGATTCTGTCGATTCTGTCGATATGCTTTTTCATTTTTCTACACCTCCTGGTTTTTTTAATGATTTCTTTTTTCTGAAGGACTTTTCTCAAGTTCCTTCATCGATCTTCAAGTATAGTGTACAATCTCAACTCAAGTCGAGGTCAACACCCTCCGAAATTAACATTTTGTAAAAAAAACCCTATATCTCAAGTGCACTCCAGTCTTATTATTTCTTAATCTTTCAGTATCTATAAATTCCATTTATAACAGCCGTTATCATTTAACTTTTGTTGCGTGTTATAATCCTTTGGTTGATTACATTAAACATCCACAAGAACAAAAGGGATTCATGCTTTTAAGACCTCATGAAAGTGTTGGAATGAATCCAAATTGTTCAGCAACGGGAGGAAAGCCATCAGAATCTTTTTGTTCGGATACTACGGAATGAACAATTACGGCGATGAAATGCTTTTCAGAAGCATCATCAAGCTCCTGAAAGAAGTGGGGATTCAAGAATTGAATCTTCTGTACCCTAAAACAGGCTCCAGAAAAATCGGCGGTATCATGATCCGGCATATTCCAAGAAACTCGCCGATAACAATCTTCAGAGCGATTAAAGAATCCGACATCATCATTGGTGGCGGGGGAAACATCTTCCAGGATGAAACCAGTACAAGGAGTTTCCTATACTATAAATGGCTGGTATCCACCGCCTTGTTTTTAAAAAAACCGGTCTATCTGTTAGGTCATGGAATTGGTCGAATCCATTCCAAAAAAAATTATGCGCATTTGAGAAAAATTTTAAGCAATGATTTATGTACCGGTTATTTTCGTGATACGATTTCTTATCGATATGCAAGAACCTGCAGCGAAAGACACCGGCGGGGAACGGACTTGGGATATTATTTTTTACAAAACCGCTTGCCTTCAAAAAGGATACCCTCAAGAATTGGCGTTTTTCTCAAACGGCCTTGGTTGAATCCGGAAGATTTTATTCAACCGTTTAAAGAAGAGGGACTCAATGAAGTTCATTTTTTTGTCGCCTTTCCTGAGCAAGATTTGAATGCTGCAGAACAGTCGGAACAGCAATTTGGAAAACACTTTGAAACAGCCGTTAAAGTGGGAGAAGTGAACGAAATCACCGATCAGGCCTCCTCTTGTTCTCTGATTATCTCTGAAAGGCTTCACGGTTCCATCATCGCATCCCATTTCGGTATCCCTTTTTTAAGTTCGGACACCTTCAAGATGCGCTCTTATTTCTCAGATATGGAAGGCTATCATGCCTTTTTTAAAGATAAATCCATTTCAGAAATCGCTTACGCCTTTTCGAAACTGAAGGAAATTGATTTTGAGCAAAACAACGCCCAATTCATGAACCGGAATCAAGCTCGGTTAAAGGCCATGAAAAAATGGTTAAAGGTCCAAATAAGCGGAATATGAACCATCTATTCCTTAAAAATACGCAAGTTAGGAATTTAAAAATGTTGAAAAGATTGTGATTGATTGAAGGGAGGAACAGAACAAAATGGCGGTATTGACTTTCCCCGGTGGAATTCACCCTCCGGAAATGAAAGAGTTATCTCAAAGCGCCCCTTTGGAAAGAATGCCCTTGCCAAAGATGGTGTATTGTTTTGTGCATCAAAATCTCGGAGCTCCACCAAAAATTTTATGTGAACCAGGCGACACGGTTAAAACAGGACAGATCATCGCCGAGCCTTCCGGTAAGGTCTCGGTTCCTTTACATGCTCCCGTAACGGGAACAGTCAAAGAAATCATCAAGATGATGCACCCGGCTCAGAAGAAAAAATTGGATGTTATTGTCATTGAAAGAACAGCTAAAGATGAGTGGCAACTAATGCCCTCAATGGATTTTACCACTGCAGGGCGTGAAGAACTCTATCAAAGGGTTCTGGATGCCGGAATAGTGGGCTTGGGCGGAGCTGCATTCCCCACCCATGTGAAGTACACTTCTACACTGGTTAAACCTGCGGACCTTGTGATCATCAACGGTGCCGAATGCGAGCCTTATCTGACCATCGATCACCGCTTCATGCTTGAAAAGGGCGAAGAGGTCCTAAACGGGTTGCAAATTCTCATGAAACTGGCAGGTGCCAAAAAAGGCATCATTGGCATCGAAACCAACAAACCCGATGCCATTGAAAATATGCGTAAAATGGCTTCTCACGATGATCATATTGACGTGGTCGGTGTTAAAACAAAATACCCGCAAGGGGCAGAAAAGCAATTGATTTACACCACAACCAGAAGAAAGGTTCCGGTTGGCGGCTTGCCTATCGATATCGGTGTGGTCATGAATAATGTAGGAACGGCTGTCGCCACTTCACAAGCTGTCACAAAGGGAATTCCATTAGTCGAAAGAGGCGTAACCATAACCGGCGAAGGCATCAACAACCCCAAAAATGTCTTGGTCAGAATCGGCACACCTGTATCAGAACTCATCCAATACGCAGGCGGTTATAAAGGCGAGCCTGAAAAGGTTGTCGCCGGAGGCCCCATGACAGGACCCGCTCTTAGCTCCACAGAAACACCGGTTATGAAAAGCACATCGGGAATACTGGTTCTACCAAAACCAGAGAAACAACCCAGGCCGGCAAAACCTTGCATCAACTGCAATCAGTGTGTAGAGGTCTGCCCCATGGCTTTGGAACCCAATTTTCTGGTAAAGCTGTGCGAAGCCAAAAAATACGACGAAGCCGTGGAAATGAATTTGTTCTCATGCATTGAATGTGGTGCATGTGCTTACATCTGCCCCGCAAGAATCGACCATGTTAAAACATATCAACTGGCTAAAAGAGTTTACAGTACGTTGAAAGGGAGGAAATGATATGGCTCAAATATTTCCATCCGCATCCGCCCCGCATATCCGGACATCCGACAGCATCAGCAAGATCATGCTGGATGTTCTGATCGCACTCGTCCCGGCCGTTATCGTTTCCGTTTTTGTCTTTGGCTGGTCTGCGTTGGTACTCTGCCTGATGGGCGTGATTGTTGCTGAAGCATTAGAACTGTTTATCATGAAAGTGCTGCGTAAAAAGAAAGATTTTATACCCGACGGCAGTGCCGCAGTCACCGGCCTTTTGTTGGCCATGAATTTACCGGCGGGCTTTCCCTGGTATTTATTCATCATCGGCATTCTCGTAGCCATCGGTTTGGGAAAACACGTTTACGGCGGATTGGGCTCAAATCCGTTTAACCCCGCTTTGGTAGGCAGGGTTTTCCTGGTCATCTCTTTCCCGGCTGCTATGAGCAATTATTATAAACCCGGTATTTGGAAAACACTTGAATCGCTTTCAACAGCAGCCTCTCCTGTAGTCACAGGCGCCACACCCATGGGGCTTTTAAAGGAAAGCGGTCTTCAAAGCGCTTTACAAAACCACACTTACATGGATATGTTCCTGGGCAACATCGGCGGGGCATTGGGTGAAGTCAGCGCTTTGGCATTGATAATCGGGTTTGTTTATCTATTAGTGCGAAAACACGTTTCATGGCATATTCCCGTTGCCTATATTGGTACGGTGTTGATCATTTCTTCGGTTTTTTATCTCATCAACCCCGATCAATACGGCACGCCGTTATACCACCTCTTGGGTGGCGGCCTGATGCTGGGTGCGCTGTTCATGGCGACGGATATGGTCACCAGTCCTTCAACGGTAAAAGGTTCTCTGATATACGGAATGGGATGCGGCATCATCACCATGCTGATCCGAATTGTTGGTGCTTTGCCTGAAGGCGTAGCCTTCTCCATTCTTATCATGAACGCCGTTAAACCGTTGATCGACAGATGGACGAGAAGACGCCCCTTTGGTGCTTTAAAAAAGGAGGCGAAATAATATGGGCAATTATCTGAAAATCGGTCTCACACTCATGGCCTTCTCCATAGTGGTCGCCTTGTTGCTGGCATCGGTCTACACGATTACTGCCGATCCCATAGCCATGGCTGAACTGAATGTCAAGTTGGAATCCATCAAGACTGTTTTAACAGATCCTGTAAGCGGAACACTGCTGATAGAGGAAAGTGATATCCCCCAATCTCAAGAGGAACTCAACGAGAAAATCTGGAAGGAAGGGGACTCTGACAACCTTTATGAAAGCAGCCGATACAACGGTTACTGTTCATCTCCCGCTTACAAGTTTTCCCTGAAGGACTCTCGAGATGCCTACATTTTCAACGGTGCATCGGTAGGATACGGCGGATATGTGAGTATCATGTGTTCGTTTGTCGAGGATGAAGGCTCCTTTGAATTGTTGAAACTGGAAGTATTGGATTATTCCCAGGAAACCCCTGGATTAGGTGCTAAGATTGCAGAAAAGGCGGTAAAAGAAAGGTTTTTCAACATCCCTCAATCGGGATTAACAGCCGGTGTAATCGTTGATAAGGATTCCGGCAAGAGTCCTGCCAAAACCTATGAAGAGGAAAAAACAAATAAAAAAGAAGGCATCATCAGTGTTAGTGACCTCATGACGGGGGCGACCATCACCCCAAGAGGTGTGGCAAATGCCATTAACACGATGGTAGAATACCTTGAGCAAACCATTGGGGGTGATGAATAATGGCAAAAGAACAATCCCAACTAACCAACGGCATGTTCACAAACAACCCGATTTTTGTTCAGGCATTGGGCATGTGTCCCACCTTAGCCACAACCACCAGCGCCACCAACGGATTGGGAATGGGAATGGCCACGTTGTCTGTTTTAATCATGTCAAACATCGTCATTTCATTAATTAGAAAACTGGTACCTGATAAAATACGAATCCCGGTTTATATCATTATCATAGCAGGATTTGTAACGATGATCGATTTATTGATGCATGGATTTCTATACGACCTTTGGAAAACACTGGGGCTATTTATTCCGTTGATCGTCGTCAATTGTGTCATCTTAGGGCGTGCGGAGGCTTACGCCAGCCACAACGGAGTCTTTAAATCCATTTTGGATGCATTGGGCATGGGTTTAGGTTTTGCCGGTGCACTCCTTTTACTGGGATCCGTCAGAGAAATTCTGGGGGCAGGCAGTTGGTTTGGCATTCCTTTATGGGGAGATGCCTTTAACGTCTTTATCATGATCCTGCCGCCGGGAGCCTTCATCACGCTGGGATTACTCGCTGCCACGTTCAATTGGATGGGTATTTCCCGTGAGGAAAGAAAAAAGAAGAAAGAACAAGCTGCAAAGAAGGCAGGTGAAACAGCATGAAGATATTTTTAATTTTCATGTCGGCAATACTGGTCAACAACTTTGTTCTGCAACGATTTTTGGGAATCTGTCCCTTTTTAGGGGTATCGAAAAAGATCGACACGGCTGTCGGTATGTCCTTGGCCGTTATTTTCGTCATGGTTCTGGCCAGTGTAATCACATGGCTTCTTAACGGATTACTGGTGTTGATGGGACTGAGTTTTTTAAAGACCATCGTTTTTATTTTGGTTATCGCTTCTTTGGTTCAGTTTGTTGAAATCTTTCTGAAGAAAGTGTCGCCGGGTTTATACGAAGCGCTGGGGATTTTTTTGCCTCTTATCACAACCAACTGCGCCATTTTGGGATTGGCATTACTGAACATACAAAACAACTACGGACTGCTGGAAACGATCTTTAATTCGTTGGGTGCGGGATTTGGATTTGGATTGGCACTGATTCTATTCGCCGGTATTCGAGAACAACTGGATTTCGCAGACATCCCCAAGCCTTTCAAAGGGCTTGCCGGAACGTTGATCACCGCTGGTATTTTATCCATGGCATTCGTCGGCTTCAGCGGCATGATCAAACTATAAGTTCATTTAAAAGGCGGTGATGAAATGATTTTTATCAATAGTATCATTTTGATGGGGGCCTTAGGCCTTGTTTTTGGTACATTCTTGGCTTTTGCGGCAAAAAAATTCGAAGTAAAGGAAGACCCCAGACTGACAAAAATTATGGAAGCCCTACCCGGCGTCAACTGCGGCGCTTGCGGTTATCCTGGTTGTGAAGCTTTCGCAAAGGCTGTTCTCAAAGGGGATGCCCCGCATGATGGTTGTCTTCCCGGCAAACGACAAGGGGTCCCGGATAAAATCAAAAATATTTTGGAAGAATAAAAAAAGGCGCTTATAAAAGCGCCTTTTTTTATTCTTGTAAAACTCCTTTTCTTATCCCCTTTAAAAAGTAATCTATATGATATTGAAATATATGTATGAATTATGTATAATAATTATGGTTAAATAATTAAATATTTATAAGACTTGGAGGAGAAAAAATGAAAAACACAAATGTATTGGTTATTGGCGGAAGTGCAGCCGGTATCGTTGCTGCGGTAACTGCAAAAAGCCACAACCCGGAAGTTACAGTCACTGTCATTCGAAAAGAGGAACAAGTGGTAGTGCCCTGCGGTATTCCCTATATCTATGGCTCACTTGAAAATAGCAATCAAAACGTTATACCCGACGCAACACTTGAAAAAGCCGGTGTAGACTTACTCATCGACGAAGTGGTATCGGTGGATTTGAAGGCAAAGAACTGTTCCACCAAATCTGGAGAAAAACTATCCTTTGACAAGATCATCTTTGCCACAGGATCCATGCCAAAAGTTCCAAAGTGGTTGAAAGGCAGTGATCTTGAAGGCGTCTACACTATCCCCAAAAATAAAGTTACATTAGATCAGCTAGCCAGCCAGGTACCAGGGGCAAAAAAGATCGTTGTCATCGGCGGCGGTTTTATCGGCGTGGAAGTCTCCGATGAGCTCAACAAGGCCGGAAAAGATGTCACTTTGGTTGAAGTTTTAGAGCATGTTCTGGGTGCTGTCTTTGATAACGACATTGCCGAAAAAGCAGAAAATGTTCTAAAAGCAAGAGGCGTCAATGTGAAAAGTGGATCCGGCATTAAAGAGATCACAGGCGACGGAAAGGTTTCCGGTGTAATCCTCGAAAACGGAGAACAGCTTGAAGCGGATATCGTAATACTTGCCATGGGTTATGTTCCGAATACCGAATTGGCTAAAAATGCGGGTTTAGAGTTGAACTGTTTCGGACAAATCAAAGTAGATGAATATATGAGAACGGAATGCACAAACGTGTTTGCCGTTGGAGACTGTGCCCAAAAACACGATTTTATCACCAGACGGGACACCCCATCCATGTTGGCATCGACAGCTTGTGCTGAAGCAAGGATTGCCGGTATCAACCTTTACAACATCTCGGTCACCAAAAACTTCAAAGGAACGGTTTCCATCTTTTCAACCGCCATCGGCAATGATGCCTTTGGAGTAGCCGGACTCAACCGTTCACAGGCAGAAAAACAAAATATTCCGGCCATTTGTACAAAGTTTGAAGGCGTGGACAAACACCCCGGCAAACTGCCCGGAACCCACTCGCAAATGGTGGAATTGGTTGTGGCAAAAGATTCCGGACTGGTTCTGGGAGGCACTGTCACCGGTGGCCTCAGTACAGGTGAATTAGTAAACATCATCGGCTTTGCCATTCAAAACAACATGACCGTTTACGATATCCTGACCGCACAAATCGGAACCCACCCTCTGCTGACAGCGCCACCAACCGCTTATCCTTTAATCAAAGCCGCCGAAATCGCCGTTAAAAAACTGAAGAATTAATATCGCAATCAATACACACAAAAAATGCTCAAATTGACTGAATTTGAGCATTTTTTTATGGGAACATAAATGAGATTCAGATTGAAAAATGTTATAATGTTTCGTTTTAGTTGAAAAAGACAACTCAATGAAAAAAACGAGGTGATCCATTTGAAAAAGGCTTGGGCGGGAGGACTCATCTTTTTAATCTTCATTCTGTTTTCAGGATGCTGTCTATTTGAAACTGAAGAACCCGATACATACAAAAGAGGGGAACTGGTCAGTCAATCTGAAGAAGTTATCTTATTAGAGGGATCCCAAATTGTTGATTTGATGGATGACTATCTCGGTGAATACCTGATTGGTGATTTTATAACGATTGGCTCTATTCCGGTACTGAATCTTGATGAATTGACTTCACAAATGATTTATGATGTCAAGGCATACAAAATCACCTTTAAAACCATTGGTGCCAACGATGAGCGCACCATTCAATCCGGTTTAGTTCTTCTTCCGGTACCGGTTGCGAACAACACTTCCCGTGAACCGCTTGTCGCTCCCATATTGTCAATCCAGCATGGAACGATTTTCAGTCGGGAAGAATCTCCCTCCAATCTTGCTGAAAGCGGACAGACGGATAACTTGGAAGTGTACAACGCTTGTATAGCCGCTTCCATGGGTTATGTCGTTTTTATGCCTGATTTCAGCGGATTTGGTGTGGACGATCAAACGTTGCATCCCTTTTGTCATGCAAAATCCATCGCCTATTCTGTTGTGGACATAATTCGGGCGGGAAAGCAATTCTTACGAAGTAAAACAGCTGATTATACATGGAACAACCAACTGTTCATCGCCGGTTACTCTGAAGGCGGCTTCGCAACCATGGCAGCGGGTAAAGAAATCCAAACGAAACACCCGGATGAATTCACCATCACCGGATTAGCGCCCATGTCCGGCCCTTATAATTTGTCAACGGTTATGAAAAAAATTGTGACCGACGATCAAGAATACACACACCTTGATTTTCTGTCCTATATGATCTTTGCCTACAACGACGTTTATCCCCTCTTCGATTCACCGGATGAACTGTTTAAGCAGCCCTACGCTACAACGATTCCGCCGTTATTTGACGGGGAACACTCATCCGATGAAATCCGTGCAAGCCTTCCAAACCATGGTGTAGGAAAGGCCAGTGATATCTTTACCCAAAAGCTGTTTACTGATTTGGCGAACGATCAATCGGAAGTCTCAAAAGCATTAAAAGATAATGACCTTTACAACACCTGGGTTCCGAATTTGGATCATTTTCCCATGTTCATGTTCCACAGCTCAACAGATGAAGCCGTTCCGGTTGAAAATTCAAGAACGGCAAAAGACTATTACGATGCCCACAACGGATCGGAATCGGTGTTTTATACGGAATTGCCAACGGGAAAACACGTTCAATCCTATCTCCCCGCTTATGCGTTGGCGTATTTGTGGATGGGTACTTTGAGAGAATAACAAATCAATTAATTGTCCGGCCCCCCAACCTGGCTCCAGTAGGTGACCACATCCCCCATGATATACAGTTTGTATTTATCAGCCACATGGGTATGGATAAATAAATCTTTTTTGCTGTAATCCGTGTGATCCGCAATAGTCTGAGCACGACTTTTCATACTAAAACAGAAAAAGGCTGAAGGAGGTGTACCTTATCCACGAAAAGCTTGTTAAAGGGATCTTGTCCTCCAGAAATGGTATGAATCTTTATCGAGGCTGTACCCATGGTTGTATTTACTGCGATTCCAGAAGCACCTGCTATCAAATGGACCATGATTTTGAAGACGTGGAAGTTAAAATAAATGCCCCCCAACTGTTGGAAAATGCCTTGAAAAGCAAACGAAAAAAATGCATGATTGCCACCGGAGCCATGAGTGATCCCTATATACACGAGGAAAAGCAGAGGGGTTTGACTCGAGCATGCCTGGAAATGATTGAACATTACGGTTTTGGTCTGGCCATTCAGACAAAATCCGATTTGATTCTGAGAGATTTAGACTTGTTGAAAAGCATTCACAAAAACGCCAAATGTGTGGTTCAAATGACACTTACCACATATGACGAAAACCTCTGTGCTATTTTGGAGCCCAATGTTTGCTCCACAACAAGACGTGTGGAAGTCTTAAAAATCATGCATGAAGAAGGTATCCCAACCATCGTTTGGATGACACCCATACTGCCTTTTATCACAGATACGCCAGAAAATGTCCGGGGACTATTGAATGATTGCATCCAAGCCAACGTTTACGGTATTCTGTGCTTTAACATGGGTCTGACCTTACGTGATGGTGACAGGCAATATTATTATCGACAATTGGATCACTATTTCCCGGGATTAAAAGAACAATACATCAAACACTATGGCAATGCTTACGAAATCCTCTCTCCAAACAGTCATATACTCCTTCAGCTGGTGCAATCCACCTGTAAAGAACGGGGAATGATTTGTGATACAAGTGCCCTTTTTTCGTATATGCATACCCTTGAAATAACCCTACCAAAAGAGCAGCTGTCTTTGTTTTAGCATAAGTTGGAACAGAATTCGCCTTATTGACAAAAATTAAAAAATACGATAATATATATTCCGAGTACGAAATAATAGCATTCGGAATATTTTTTTTCGAATTATTCGAGATTAAATAAAGGAGGATTGTTTGTTTTGCCAATTAACACGAAGATACTTGAAATCATGACATCGGTAAAAAAAATCATGATGTTGATCAAGAAGAATCTGGATCAGGAGTTTAAAACCCTTGGCATTTCAGAGTCTCAGGGGTTAATCATTCGGACTTTGATGGAGTACAACGATATGAAAGTGAGTGATATTGCAAAGCGTTTAGATCTTTCTAACAGTACAGTTTCCGGCATTGTAGATCGATTGGTTGAAAAAGGGGTCGTTGACCGAAAGAGGAGCGAACAAGATAGAAGAGTGGTGATGATCAGTTTGGCTAAAACGCATCGCCAACCTTTGAAAAAGCATTTTCAAGCTGTTTGCGACCGGTTGAACAAAGCGACTGATTTAGTTAGTGATCAGGAATTGGATGATATTGCCAAAGCCATTGATCAATTAAAAAAGTTACTGGAAAAAGCACAGATAGCTGAATAGTGAGAAAAAGAACTAAAGGAGCTAATATATTGAAGTTGAAGAAGGAGAAAATATGCTGAAACTCATCGGATATCTTAAACCCTATACCGTTTTTATTCTGGTAGCGATCGCTTTGCTCTTTGTGCAGGCTTTGACGGAACTGGCACTTCCGGATTACATGTCAAAGATTGTCAATGTGGGCATCCAGCAAGGGGGGATTGAAGATTCGATCCCTCAAGCGATCAGCCAGGAAACATTTAACCATGTTGCCCTTTTCATGAGCTCTCAAAACAAAGAAGTAATTCTTGAGTATTATGAATTGATCACAAGTGATTCAGAACATTACAACGACTATCTTGAACAGTATCCGGCATTGAAAAGAGAACCGATATATGTTCTTGTGAACGATGAAATTGAAAATAATGAAGCCATAAAACTCACCTTTGGAAAAGCTTTGATGGCCTATTCCGGTATCAAAAGCGGGGGTGCGCAAGGCAACGAAAACTTTTCGCCCCCCAGCGGGTTTACCATTCCGGAAGGCGCCGATCCATTCAAGATGATGCAGGTGATTCCGGAAAGTATGCGCCTTCAAATGCTCTCTGAGATGGATAAAATGGTTGAAGTCTTGGGCGAAAGCATGATTATGCAGTCATCTGTTTTGGCTGTGAAGGAAGAATATCAGAAACTGGGAATGGACACCGATAGTCTTCAAAGCCGGTATGTGCTTAAAACGGGTTTATTGATGGTTTTAATGGCCTTATTAAGTACCATGGCGACCATTCTGGTCGCCTTTATCGCCTCCAAAATCGCAGCAGCGGTTGCCAGAAACCTGAGGAAGGATGTCTTCACCAAGATTGAAAATTTCTCTAATGTTGAATTCGCAAAATTCTCAACCGCCTCTCTCATTACCCGAACAACCAATGACATCACGCAAATTCAGCTGGTCATCGTAATGATTATCCGAATGGTTTTCTATGCGCCGATCATGGGTGTTGGGGGTGTCATTCGAGCACTTGAAAAGAGTGTTTCCATGTCCTGGATCATCGCCTTGGCGGTGATTATCCTTTTGGGAATGATTGGCATCGTGTTTGCCATCGCTTTGCCCAAGTTCAAGAAGATACAGAAGTTGATCGACCGGCTGAATCTGGTGACCAGAGAAAATCTATCCGGACTCATGGTCGTTCGAGCCTTTAATACCCAAAAATTTGAAGAAAAGCGATTCCGTGAAGCCAATGAAAACGTCACCAAGACGGATCTTTTCGTCAACCGAGTCATGGTATCCATGATGCCGATTATGATGCTGGTAATGAATGGCATCGTCCTTTTGATCGTTTGGGTAGGCGCAAAACAAATCGAGCAATCCTCTCTGCAGGTTGGTGACATGATGGCCTATATTCAATATGCCATGCAGATTATCATTTCATTCCTGATGATGACGATGATTTTTATCTTCATCCCAAGGGCTTCTGTTTCTGCCAACCGTGTTCATGAAGTCCTGAAAGTGGAGCCGGAGATCACCGATCCTGAAAATCCCACACTATTCCCAAAGGACTTCAAAGGAGAAGTCGAGTTTAAAGACGTTTGTTACCGTTTTCCAGGAGCCGAGGAAAACATATTAAATCATATCAGTTTTACAGCCAAGCCCGGAGAGACCACAGCGATTATCGGGTCAACGGGGTCTGGAAAATCCACCTTGCTGAACATGATTCCCAGATTTTACGATGTTTGCCAAGGCCAAATCTTGTTGGATGGAGTGGATATCCGAGATGTCAAACAACACGATTTGAGAGATCATATCGGTTATGTTCCCCAGAAAGGGGTTCTTTTCAGCGGAACCATTGAATCCAATCTGAAATACGCCGATAATGATGCCACTGTGGAGGAAATTAAAAAAGCAGCTGAAATAGCCCAGGCCACTGAATTCATCGAGCAAAAAGAGGAAAAGTATCAAACGCCCATCTCTCAAGGCGGTATCAACGTATCGGGAGGTCAAAAGCAACGATTATCAATAGCCAGAGCACTGCTGAAAAGGCCTGAGATATTCCTGTTTGATGACAGTTTTTCAGCTCTTGACTTTAAAACAGATGCCGCATTAAGGCGGAAACTCAAGCAGGAAACGGGAGAAAGTACCCTGATCATCGTCGGACAGAGAATTGCAACCATCAAGAATGCCGAACAAATCCTGGTTTTGGATGAGGGAAAATTAGTTGGCAAGGGCAGGCATGAAGAATTGATGAGGAGTTGCCAAACGTATCAGGAGATTGCAAGGTCTCAGCTTTCAGAGGAGGAATTGTCATGAGTCAGGACAATCATAAAACAGACAAACAACCCAGAAGACACGGCGGACCTGGCGGCGGACCAGGAATAATGGCCGGCGGCGAAAAAGCGAAGAATTTCAAGGCAACACTCCAGAAATTGGTAAAAGAATTAAATCAATATAAAGCACTGGTTTTTATGGTATTCATTTTTGCCGCCTTAAGTGCACTTTTAATGATCGTTGGTCCGAAAGTGTTGGGAACCATCACAACGGAGTTATTCGAAGGTCTGATGAATAAAATCAGGGGAACGGGCGAAGGGATTAATTTTGATTCCATCAAACAAACGATATTGATTCTGCTTGGATTGTATATCACCAGTACCCTGCTGGCTTATATACAAGGATGGATCATGTCCGGCGTTTCCGCAAAGGTTACCTACAATTTCAGGGAAAGAATCTCCCTTAAAATCAACAAATTGCCGTTGAAATACTTTGATCAAACATCCCAGGGCGAAGTGTTGTCCAGGGTAACCAATGACGTGGATACCATCAGTCGAACGCTGAACCAGAGTTTAACCCAGATGATCACATCCCTGACCACCGTAATTGGCGTTATTTTTATGATGTTCTCCATCAGCTGGCAAATGACCCTGGTGGCATTGTTAATTTTACCGCTTTCGGCTTCACTTATTGCGTTGGTTGTCAAACAGTCCCAGAAATACTTTAAAAAACAGCAGGATTATCTGGGTCATGTGAATGGCCATGTTGAGGAAATGTACGGCGGACATGTGGTTGTGAAGGCCTTTAACGGGGAAGCGGATAGCATTGAGAAATTTACAGGATTTAACGATGAACTCTACGATTCAGCCTGGAAATCTCAATTTTTGTCCGGTATGATGATGCCCATCATGATGTTTGTGGGAAATATCGGGTATGTCCTGATCAGTATTCTTGGCGGATGGTTTGCCGTCAAGCGGATCATCACCGTGGGGGATATTCAAGCGTTCATTCAATATGTCCGGCAATTCACCCAGCCCGTCGCTCAGATTGCCAACATCATGAACATCTTTCAGCAAACAGCGGCAGCGGCCGAAAGGGTGTTCGAATTTCTTGAAGAAGACGAGGAGATTGATGAAACAACAAACCCGGTTAAAAATGTGGCGCACAACGGAAATGTGGCGTTTAAGCATGTAAGATTCGGGTATGATCCGGAGAAAATCATCATCAAAGATTTTTCATGCAAAGTCAACAAAGGCCACAATATCGCCATCGTTGGTCCGACCGGTGCGGGTAAAACCACCATGGTAAAACTGCTCATGCGATTCTACGATGTCAATTCCGGTGAAATTCTTCTGGACGGGCACAATATCAAAGACTATACCCGATACGACCTGCGAGAAAATTTCGGTATGGTTTTGCAGGATACATGGCTTTATAATGGCACCATCTGGGACAATATCAAGTACGGACGCCTTGATGCGACGGACGATGAAATCCTTGCAGCTGCAAAAGCAGCCCATGTGGATTCATTTGTGCATATGCTGCCCGATGGCTACAATCTCATGCTGAATGAGGAAACCACGAATGTTTCACAGGGACAAAAACAGTTAATCACCATTGCTCGTGCGATTCTGGCCGATCCCAAAGTTCTGATCCTGGATGAGGCCACCAGTTCAGTTGACACGAGAACAGAAGTTCAAATTCAAAAGGCCATGGCCAATCTGATGAAAAACCGGACCAGCTTTGTCATTGCCCACCGATTGTCCACCATTCGAGATGCCGATCTGATTCTGGTGATGAATGAAGGGGATATCGTGGAACAGGGCAATCACCAGGAATTGTTGGAACGTGATGGTTTCTACGCTGAGCTTTACAAAAGCCAGTTTGAAGAAGATTTTGTGGAAACTGATGAATTAATTTAAAAAAATATGAATAAAAAAACCTCTCCTTTTAATGGGAGAGGTTTTTTACATTGTTTGAGAGATAAATACTCAATTTTGCTATGCATATATAATATCCGAAAGAATGGTCAACCTTGTTTTAGCGAACGACCGTTTCATTTTCAACTGTTAATAGATAAAGTTTTGTAAGATATAATATAAATGGCAAATCTTAACAGAAAAGTTACATATATTCCTAGCTTGACTCCTATGTTTTCTGTTATAATAGTAAGATATAATTCTAAAAATATTTTGAGAAAGTCATTTCGAAAATTTTCATGATTTTTTTGAATAAAATGAATATCAAATGATACGATAGCGATCCTTGTTTGTTTTAATCTTTATCTGAACAAGAGCTTTTATATTGCAATCAGAGATCTTTTATTTTACTATCATTCTTTTTAGCTTTATTACCGGTCTCTTTAAATTACTGAAACCTCATAAGGCTAACACTATAGGAGGGATATTATGAAAGGATTTAAAAAAAGTTTTCTTTTTACGCTTGTCCTATTGGTTTTTCTGTCTTTGGGGTTATCTGCTACCACGATGGGAGAAATCCAACCACTGCCTTTATGGGAAAAGGATTCTACACATGACACCCAAAGGATTGTTATTATAAGTGATCTTCATCTTGGTGTAGATGACAGTTTTTCCGAAACGGTTAAAAACAAAGCTCTTCTTGTAGATTTTCTGGAAAGACTCGTAGTCAGCAACATTGACGAGCTTGTTATTGCCGGTGATTTGCTTGACGAGTGGTTCGTACCGCTCTCATATCCGCCAATTACAGATTTGGAAGCATTCTTTACGAAGGTTGCCGATAATAACGCTTCAATCATGGCAGCTTTTGAAAAAGTTATTCAAAGCGGCGTCAAAGTCTTTTATGTTCCGGGCAATCATGACCTGCTTTTGGAAGCAGAAACACTTTCAAAACTGATTCCGGGGATCATTCAGGCTCGCGATGTAGATGGCCTGGGAAAATATCGTACAGGTGAACGTTACGAGATTGTCATTGAGCATGGTCATCGATATGACTCTTTTTGTTCACCCGATACACTCTCCAACAAAGAAATAACCGGCGATTATCCCTCATTTTTGCCTCCGGGTTACTTCTTCACCCGCATTGCTTCCTCTTTTGTTGTGGAAGGTAAACCAACATTCGAAGGAGACGTTTCTCAGATTAAAGCACCTTCAAAAGACAATGTTGACCAATATGGTGCGTATGTGTATTATAGATTATGGCTTTGGACTGTGACAACTTTTCCCATCAAAGAAGGTTTCGACGAAAAAGTCATATTTTGCGGTGTAAATGGATACGACAACAGCTTTTCACTGAATGATTTAGTGCCCACCGTCCAAGATGACGGGACGATCAGCGCTGTTTTGTATGCGAATGCTCAGAGGCGCTGGGATGAAGTCCAGGAACTCAACGGTGTAGCTGTCAAGAATCCTTATCCTCAGGCAACTGTAGGAGCAGTAGACCATACTTTCTTCGACGGACAAGCCGTTAAGCAGTATTTTAATCTGGATCCTACCGTTGATGTAGTCGTTTTTGGACACTCACACGTCCCACTCGTCAATCGATTCCCGGAAGGTTATAACAGAGAAAAGGTATACGCCAACAGCGGTACTTGGATTGATGAAAACCCTGCTGGTGCAGACAGATGCTTTGTAGTTATCGAATCTGGTGAGCAGACCACAGATGTTCGCCTGATGCAGTACAATGCGGATGGAACGATAAGCATTACCGAACAGAAGTAAAGGCGTCACTTAAACATACAACCGGCTCCCGATGACTGAAACAGTTATCGGGAGCTTTTCTATTTAGGGCTTGCTAAATGGCATTCGCTCAGGGGGGACAGGGCCGATGATACATACAAGGAATTTAGGAAACAAATTCCTAATCATCGTACCTGTCCCTCCTATGTTTTAGGCTTTAATTTTTAAAAAATCGAAACAGAAGTATTCCCAAAGAAGAACCCGCAACAACCGTTGAGATGGCATGAAGAATAACGATGAATTTGCCTGAAAATTTGTCAAAACTAAGCAATCCGCCGGTTGCAATCAACGCAACCAATGAAATGGCTGCGATGAACACAAGAAGCTTTACAGGACCTTCCGGTAGAGTTTCTATTTTAAACAGCCTGACAAAGGCTATCACACTGAGAACCACCAAACCTAATCCGATGAGTTTGTGAATGTTGAAAAGCACCTTATTCAAAGGTCTCCCTAAAAAGCTTAAAATGATACCTGCAATGGCTGTGAAAACAAATAGAATAGAAATGCCTGTAATCAAAGTTGCTTGATTCATGAAATCACCTCCAATTAAACCAATGTTTGACTAATTATTCCCTTCCCATCCTTTATAGAACAGACCGCATAAGCACCATTGATAAAGGTTAATTGCGGGGGCAAATGGCCCAGGTCAACATCGTAAACAACCGGTATATTCATTTCTTCCAGGCCGCAGGCCAAAGCATCTGTGAATAAGAAATTATGGCTAATGGACAGACCATCCGGCCTTCCGAACAGAAACCCCTTGCAACCTTCAAACCAGTTGTTCTGTTTCATCTGCCACAAGGTTCTGTATATATCCGTGGCATTCATCTCGCAACTTTCAAAATACCAGATGATGCCATCATCAAAATAGGTATTCAAGTAATGATTTACTCGAGCAAAAGGCGTTCCAATAAGCTTACATAATACATCCATGTTGCCGCCGATCAAGCGACCTGAAAACCGTGTTTCTTTCAAATTTCCAAGAATCTTCCATTCAACAGGCTCGGTTAACTGATAGGGCGGAAATTCAGTCTCGGTGACGGTTAACCATTCTTTCTGATAAAGGTCCATATTGTGCTGTTCAAAAACGTCTCCTTGGCTATGACCGAGAATCGCTAACCCATTCCATACCGAATCATGAACGGGAACACTCCCAAAATCAAGCAAATTGGGCCCATGTGCCGTAGCCACCGAGAGATTCGTACTGAGTGTAAACAACAACGTGCTGGTGTCCGAAAACCCCATCACCCATTTGGGCGTTGCCTTTTCCAGTGCTTCAAAATCCAAAAAGGGAAGCATATCCATCAGAAATTCGCCACCCCAAGGCGGAATGATGGCTTTTACTGAGCCGTCAAAATACAAGGATTCAAATTCCTTTGCCCGAATTGTTGGTGCATGACTGGTCAGAAATTCACCATTTCTAACCGATGCTGTTTCAACACAACGATATCCCCTGTCATTCAACTGTTTTTTTGCGTTATCCAGTTTATATGTAAACGGCTTTTCCACCCCGGAAGACGGGGCACATATTCCGATGGTATCTCCTTTTCTTAACGGTTGAGGGTATCGGATCATGCCATCATCTCCTTGTCATTGTTTACAAATTCTACCATGGGTCTTTAAAACATAGACTGATTCATTTGATCATGTGCAAGATGATTAAGAAATAGTTTTATTCCTTACATCCTGTATAATGGGATAACAAAAAAATGCCTTTTGTCTGAGATGGGGATGTGAAAGAGCGTGGTATGAATTTTGATTTTTATAACAATCCGGAAATTCTCTTGAATTTACTGACAGATGGGTCCGAAAATGCCTTTTATATGGCGTTTTATGGGTATGCGGTGACGTTTGGCATCAATGAATCAGGTGTGTTTTGTACGTTGCAGGCTTTGAGTGAATATGATCAATCGGAGAACGTATGATTTTGAAAAAGGTGGCATGAACAAATCAGAGCTCATCAAATGGTAAGGGGTGTATGAACGAAAAGAAAAAGAACTTGGAATTGAGATGAGGAAGGGTTGAAGGTGATCAGATGAAAGAAGATTCGGCACTGACTTTAAAAAAACGGGTTGACAATGGTGAAGCTGTAGCTGAAAAACAAGCCCTACAACGACTGAAACAATCCGAACTGATCGAAAAGTTGCTAACCCCTCCAAAACGAAAAGCGGATACATTTGTGGGTATCCGTGCCTATGAGTGGCGGCTCTTGGAGTTGTCAGAAATTCCGTTTGTAAGCAAATTAATACCTGTCAAAGATTGGCTGGACGTGTTGGCGGAAAAAACGTTCATTGGAGAGGGGTTTTCACTCAACGGCAACCAAAACGGGTTGCTGGCCTGTCATAACGCCATGATCTGTACCATTCTTCTGAAACTTGCTCCTCAAAGGAAACCATACATCGATGCCGGTATTCAGTGGATATTGGATTATCAAAATGTGGAAAGAGACCTTGATTGCGCTTGGGAAGGCAAAGATTTATACACCAAGTACGGCGGTTGTATGAAAACCGTTCCCTGTTTTTATGGTGTGGTTAAATCTATGATTGCATTAACTGAATATAAAAAACGACAGGGTCTTTCATTTGACGGGGAGAAAAAACTCCAGAAAGGCTTGTCTTACATCCTCGGCCATCATCTCTATCAACGCCTTTCATCAAACAAACCCATTGAACCATCAATCATGGAGAATTTTTATCCCTACCCGTATAAAACCAATCTGATAGAACTATTAACCCTAATGAAAGACAACGACCTTTTAGAACATGCCCATTGCCAAGAGGCTTATGACATTTTAAGAAAAAAACAAAGATCGGATGGTTTTTGGCAGGCAGATGTCTTTTACATGAAAAGTGCCTGGGTGCCGTTTGATGCCCCCGGTAAAAAAGGCGAATGGATCACACAGGCGATCAAAAATCTGGGACTTTAACAAAAAAGAAAGCGGCACAAGTGGCCGCTTTCTTATATTTCGAAAAGTGTTTTGTGTACTTTAAGTCCAAAATTTCTCGAAGGAACATCTGTCCGGACTCAATGAAATAAGATCATATCCTTTTGAATTCTGAACACCTAAATATTGCACCGTTGCATTAAATTTACTCCCTGTTCTGCTTGTCATATTTATCACTCCTTATCGTTTTTTATATGATGATTCTCATTGATTCTGCGTTGCTTTTTGATCCATCGTTGATTCTTGCTGATCGGTCCAATGAAATTTCTGAAAAAATCCAACAATTCTGAGAATTAAGCTTGTTTGACTTCATATATCTTGTCACCTCCCTTTAAAAGGGTCTGTTGATGAAACCTGAATTCTCGGAAAGACTTTTCATGACTTTGAATTTGACTTCTTCCAAGTATTCCATGCCTTCATAATTCTGCTTTCTTTTTTTCATCTGCATCATTCTCCCTCCTTTCTTTTTTTGATCGTACTGAAATCATTTTAAAATGGTCTGAATAAATCAATTCCGTTTAATGCTGATTTTTCAAGATTTTCCTGTTTCATCCTCTCGAAATAGTCATCGTTGCCATACTCTTTTCTTTTTTTGAATTTCATGATATCCCCTCCTTTCCAATGATTTAAAAATAATCCATTAAGCAATGTTCCGAAAAAAAAGGCCGTGGTTTTTTGATTCACCACGGCCTTTTGTATCTGAATAACAGTCAAACTAACTGTTATAAAACCCATGCAACAAAAAAAGGCCTGGCGATTGATCGACGAACTGAGCGCAAAGAACGCTTGCAAATACGGACACGTTTACAGACATTACTTTCATCATTTTACTCGCCACCTTTCTTCTCAATTTGATGTTCGTGTGTATCATATCAGAATTGATTCGGAATGTCAAGCAATTTTTCTAGATCATTTAGGACTTTTCTGTTAAATATCAGATAATATTTTTTGATGAAATGATAGTGGTTAGTGGGTATGGCGAAATCAAACAAAAAAAGCGGCCTTTGAGCCGCTTTTTTTGTTGCCCTATATCTTTTCGTTAAGTCCAGAATTTTTCCTGTGCCGGATTATCCGGACTAAATGAATAAGATGCCAATTGGATTGGATTCCTCTCACCGATGTATCTTAGCGTTGCCGCAAATTTGCTTCCCGTTCTTTTGAACATCATCATCACCTCTTTTTTTTTAAAATGGTCTAAAAAGATCAACACCGTTTAAAGCTGTTTTTTCAAGATTATCCTGTTTGATTTTTTGAATGTCCTCGTCACCGATAAAAAACGCTTTGATTTTCGCTTTCATCATACCACCTCCTTTTTTATACCCTATTTATTAGACGGATTTTTTTGTAAACAATTTCGTATCCTAACTAATTATACCCAAAATAGTTCGGTTTGTCAAGTATTTTTTGAGGGGGTTTTTTACCGTCCAAAACGACTTGAGCTAATCTGGCCCCATGCCTTTTCATGCCGAGATGGGGTATAATGGAAAAGGTTGTAGAATTGGGAGGTTTATTTGAAATCCAGGATCAATCCATAGACAGCTATTGGGGTATAGGCGCAGGTGTTACGATTCCCGGTTCTTTTGAGGCATTCATGCTTTCGGCCAGGATTCCATTCGGCATTCAAATTCCTTTTGAACTGGACAACGGTCACACCTGTGAAGCCTTCTTGGAGATCGTACCCTTGATTTTTGTTTTTCCGGTTCCTGCCATGTCGTTTACCACTTCGTTGGGTGCAAGATATGTGTTTTAATAATGATTCGTCATGATAAACAGACAAATGAGTTTTTTATCGCTCAATTTTTAGGCGGGTGTATAATACCAACGGACAAATTCAGGAGAATAATGGTGAATTCGAGTTATGATCAAGAGCTTTGAATGGATAAGCGCATAGAATATGAAGTATAAAGCAATCATAATCGGTATGACAATAGCTCTTTTGTTATTTTTGTGCCTTTATTTTATTCAGGATTGGGCAAGTGACATCCCCGGAACCCGTCTCGGTGGAAAATGGACTCTGGAAAGGATGCCGGAGCAATCGCCTATAATTCAAAGTGAAATACAGGCCGTTGAAGTTCCCTACCATGCCTTTACTGATCAATCGTTATATGCCAAATTCACAAAAGAATTTGACGGGTCTTATCCCTATCTTGTATTACCCTTTATTTCTTCAAACGGGTATAAGGTCTGGTTAAACGATACCCTCATTGCCCAGATCGGCGATCCGGAAAATAAAACATCCAATGTGTGGAATCATGTGCAAGTGCTGACCCTGGATGAACATCGCCTTAGCGCTAATACCAATACACTGACCATTGAAATCTACGCCCTTTACACTTATGGCATCGACAAACCGCCGATATTAACCAATTATCCCGATACCTACGTTAAGGTGTACGTTGAAAACCTCTTCAGAACCTACATCCCGTTTGTCTCAATCGGGGCGGCTATTTTATTGGGTGTTATCTTGATCGTCTTGGGTTTTTCCTATCAAAAAACAAGACGGCTTTTCTTTTATTTGGGATTATGCATGTTTTTATCCGGTCTCTACGTCTTTGAAGAGCGGTACAGAATCACCACCGGGAGTTTGCAAATACTACTGTGGGTAAGAAAAATCGCTTCCGGGTCAGGTTTTTTCGCCACATGGTTTATGCTGGCAGCCATGGAATTATATACGACCGAACGGTTAAAAATATCAAAGTTGATTCTCATCGCCACAACGGTGGTCGTCTTGTTTGGATTTCTGCAACCCGATCTTTACTCATTTTCCAGTTGGGTAGCACAGTCAACGGTTTTAAATATCATCACCATCTTAACAGCAGCGGCTTTACTTGCCCTGAAACCACAGGGAAAAGAATGGCTGATTGCCCCTATCTTCTTTTTATGTTTGACCTTTATTCATTATCTGATCACTTGGCATTTGTTGAGAGTGATTGGCCCAAATCTTTCCCACATTGGTTTGATATTCGGCAGTATCGGTTTTGGTCTAATTTTAATCGTGCATTTCAAAGCCCTTGTCAAGGATAACTATTTAATGGAAAAAAGAAACGATGAATTGGAGTTCCAAAAAAACGAAGCGGTCAAATTGGCCGAAATGAAATCAGAAATCGTGGCACAGACAAGCCACGAGATCAGAAACCCCCTGATGGGGATTATGGGGATGGCGGATACGCTGCTTCAGAAAAACCCCGATGAGGAAACACGTCAAGCCATGGAGACCATCAAAACGTGTTCCATTAATCTTCAAGAGATATTAAACGACATCCTGGATACGGCAAAAATCGAAGCAGGCAAGTTCATTCTTCATCCTTCAACCGTTTCCCTGTCCGATTTTCTGGATGACTTTGATCAGACTTATACCGCCTTAACCGCACAAAAAGGACTCTTGTGGAAAATCCAAAAAGACAATAACAGCCCATCATTCATCAAAACGGATCCATTACGTTTGAGCCAAATTTTGAATAATCTGCTGTCCAATGCGGTGAAATTTACCCGCCAAGGTTCCATTTCACTGCAGGTTCATGCACAATCAAACCGTCTTATTTTTGACGTGATTGACACGGGTACGGGAATCGAAAAAGAGTTGCAACAGCAAATCTTTGATCCTTTTGCTCAATTGGAAAACAGCCGGTTGGTGAGGGGAACGGGACTCGGATTATCGATTGTGAAGAAATTGGTCAAGATCTTTGAGGGGGATTTACACTTAACAAGTGAAAAGGGCAAAGGAAGCACCTTCACTGTGAGTATTCCTTTTGAAGCGGTAGATGTCAAACCGGGCCTTGTTCAAACGCAATCATTGACAAATAAACGCTTGCTTATTGCAGATGATAATGCCATCAACGTAGAAGTGTTGAGAAATTATTTATCCGATATGGGGTTTCAACAGATTGATTGTGCTCATAACGGTCTTCAAGCTTTTGAAGCTATTAAAAGCAATCCTTACGATCTGGTTTTGATGGATATTCATATGCCCGAAATGAAGGGAACTGAAATCATGGAGCGAATCCGACAGGGTCAAGAGGGAAAGAACACTATTTTTGTTGCCATAACAGGCATGAATATCACCGACCATGCAGTCGATCTGAAGTCATTGGGTTTTCAGGACGTACTGAGCAAGCCGGTTTCAAAAAAACAATTAGCCAACCTGATCAAAGCCGTTTTTTCTCAAACGCCCTCCAACGAACAGGCGGACATTCCAGAGGAAATCATGAGCAAACTCATTCGTGCAAATTTAGATGAAGATACGATCAAACTCATTATTGGAGAGTTTATTAAAGAAGTTCCCCCAACGATGAAAAAGATTCAGGATGGGTTAAGCCATTCCGATTTTGAACAGATCTATGAAGGGGTTCATTATCTCAAATCTTCTTTGGACTATTTGGGCAGTGAACTGATTTTGGAGCAACGTCAAATCATTGAAAACGCATCCAAGCAAAAGGACATGGAACAGATCCTGAAACAATATGATCCATTTGAAGAACAAATCCGGGCCCTCCTCAATGTCTATCAGACCTATCTTGGCAAAAAGCACACCCTTTAATACTTTCCCAAAGCGTAAAAGCTTTTTTTACATAATAATTTGCCATTCACCTATGCTTAGATCCCCGATGTGGTAAGTCTTGCTGTTGACCCAGGGGATATCATGGGTTTCGACACCGCCGATTTCTTCTACCCAAACATAGTAAAGCCCTCCGATACTGGTTGAAAAATGAAAATAATAGCCTTGCGCATTTTCAAGCGTTACCTTAGTGGTGGCGCCGGGCTGCATGGGAATGCCGTTGTAAAGTTTAATGCCCAGCCCTTCCGAAGTATAAACGGAGAAAAAAATCGTACCGGTGTGCTCATTGGAAATGTTCACAAACACTTCAATCAAACCTGAACAGCTGCACATGAACAACACAATGGCTATCAATAACCCCATCATCAAAGCCACTCTGATTTTTTTGCCAAACATATTGATCACTCCTCTTATGGAATATTGTATTATACCACTTTATCCGATTGTCACAAATGCACGGTTATGATATGATTTAGGGGTGAGACTCAAATACCCAAATTCAAATGAATGATCATCCGGGAGTTGGATCAATCGTGGAACTGAAAATCAGAGCAGTAAAAAAAGGCGACACGGAAAAATTAACAGCGTTTTTTCAAGAAGTCATTTCACATACCTTTTTGAATGAAGGATTAGGCCATTTGCATGATGACATCGCAGATGAAATCAACGACAAACTGGAAAAGGTGAGGAATGCTCTGAAAGAAACACCCTCCATAAAATTCTTCCTGGCAGAGGACAATGAAACAATCGTCGGAACCGTTAGTATCAACCCCAGAGGAGAATTTTCAAAAAAACACCTGCCCCTTGACTCTCAGGAAGTCCCTGAAATAGCCAGTCTCTACATTAAGCCGGCCTATCAGTCAATGGGAATCGGGAAAATGTTGCTTCATCATGCCTTATCGGTGCTTAAAGAATCAGGGTATCAGGCCTATATTCTTGACAGTGGTTACAAAAAGGCACAAAAGATCTGGCAACACCTGCTTGGAGAGCCGAAAATAATCTTAAAAAATTTTTGGGGAAGCGGGAATGACCATATGTTCTGGTATCAACGGTTATGATTGGCTGTATCAAACACCCCGTATTGCATTTTAAAAAGAGAGGCGAAAACCATGATGAAACTGTCCACCATGAAAAAGGTTGTTGATACCTTGACACAAGACTGGAAAAGCCCCCTTGCTGATCAAATCATTGAAAATTGGTATCATGATCCGGACAGTTTGGTTTATTTCAGATCCAGTGCCAATTTTGTGTTCAGGTTTCAGGAAAACGGGCAACTGCGGTATTTGAGATTCAACAGCATGGATGAAAGAAGCCTTGAAGAAACACAAAATGAAATGAAAATCCTGTGTTTTTTAAACGAAAGGAATCCGGATATCGTCAAACCGATTTTATCTCAAAACAGCCGTTATGTTGAAATCGTGAAGGCTGAAACGGATGACTATATCGCAGTGGTCTTTGAAGGCTATGACGGGAAGATGTACGAAATCGAGGACCTTAGTGACGATCATTTTTATCGATGGGGTCAAACGCTGGGAAAACTCCACCATACAATGGATCAAATCCCGCAGGCTCTGGTCGCAAAGCGAATAACATGGAAAGATCATCTTGACTTTGCTAAACAACAAATGCCTAAGGGTGATCTTGCATTTATAAAAGAGATCGAACAGATAGAAAAATGGGCTGAATCAACAGCAGCCAAAACGGGGCTCATTCATTATGATTTTGAACTGGATAACTTACATTGGTATCCCGACACCATAAAAATGTTTGATTTTGACGACAGCGCCGTTTACTGGTATGGGGCGGATATTGCCTATGCGTTACGGGATTTATTTCATGGAAAAATCGACACCGAACATCCTCAGTATAAGCGTTTTATGTCCGGCTATCTCTGTGAGTTTGAAGTAGATGAAAACTTGAATCATGATCTTCAGATGTTTATGAAGTTGCATGCGTTGTATGCTTATCCAAGAATCCTAAGAAGCCTGGATTATGAAATCAAAGAGGATAGTCCCGATTGGATAAAGGGCTTAACAGGCAAAATGACAAATTACGCCGAAGGGCTGAGAAAGTCTATCGGGATGTTGCGATGATCGTTGCTATCGGAGACATTCACGGGTGTTTTGACCCTCTAAAAGCCCTGATGAGGACCATTGAAAGCTATCGGAAAGATGTTGAGGATATTGAATACATCTTTATCGGCGATTACATCGATCGGGGTCCGTCCACAAAACAAGTGCTTGACTTTCTCATCGATTTCAAAGCCAAAAAAACCTTTCTCATGGGAAACCACGAACATATGCTGCTGGTCTATTACAAGGGATCGAAGGTCTATCAAAGTGTAGGAGAGGCATGGCTTCGAAAAAACAACGGGGGATTGCGCACTTTACAAGATTTGGATCCGAACGGCTCATTCGATCAAGAACAAGGAATTAGTGTGCATTCAGAGATTGAGAATAAACCCGGCCGATTTGTCTTGGATTGCAAATACGAAATGTTTTTTAATTCACTGAAATTTTCCCAAGTCAGGGAGTTGGAACTATCCGGAAAGCGTTACAGATTGCTGTTTTCCCACTCCGTCCCCAATCGCAGAATTCCCATCCAAGACCTGATCGACTGTGATTCCTACGAGGCATTCGATGAGCTAAATGCCCAATACAACATCCCCCCAGAAAAAATGAATCTGTGGAATCGGGATTTCTTGACGGAACCGATCGACTCAACGGTCTTGATTCACGGGCACACCCCAACGATTATTGTTGACAAATATATCGGCAAGGAAAGAACGCTGTACACAAATCGGGACGGACAAACCACATTGGAAGAGCCTGCAACGCATTTTGTGGATTATTTTGCCGATCAAGTTGAAAAGATGCAGGCAGGGGTATGCTTTACGATCAATAAACAAACAAAGGAAATTGTTCAAATCGACGTCGATTCCGGTGCGGTTTACGGCAGCCGTCTTTCTGCCATCACCTTTCCTTGCTCTCAAAAAGAAAGACAGACAATGGACAAACTGGGGATTTTGATGAATCCCATTTATGTCAATTGCTCTGGCGGCTATTACAACCAATGGGCCTCTATTCAAAAAACAGGGTTAACCCTTTCCATGCTGCCCCATCAGTAAAACCTTAATCATTCTTTGCTGCAATCTTCAACAAAAAATAATAGACCATTGTAAAAATCGCCATGATCACCACAAGGCTTAGTCCTACAAAAAACCAGCTGCCAAGCATCTCAGGGTTAAACATGGGGTAGAGATATTTGCCGTTAACGGCCAGGAGAATACCCCCAATGGCGTATAAAACCGGATAGGCGTAAAACAGAACGGATTTGCGATTGGCCTTTGGCTTGCCGGGAAGTGACCTGACAAAAAAAAGTAACACCACACCCGTCAAAGGAACAACGGTATGGGTCCAAATGTTGGAAGGGGAAAAAAGCCAGGAATTATCCGATCCGGGTTTTGTGTAAATGGGAACCAACACCGCCCAAAAAATGGATCCGGTGATGAGGATATAGGTGGCCAGAGCAGCAGCGAGATTGGGATTGACGACATATTTAAACAAACAACCGGCTGAGAGGATGTAAATGGAAAGAAAAATCATCCAGAACAACATCATGATGTTGGTTTGAATGGTGAAATAGAAAAGGGAATGGATCTTGTCCGAATCGTAATTCATGGAAGAGGCGGATATGGTGTTGAACAGGAACAAAAAAGTCATGAAGGCCATGAGTCCTAATAACCATCCGGTCGTTTTTTCTATATTTTTTTGCGCTTGCATGAAAGGTCCTCCTTGCGTGCTAACATTTAGTTAGGATGCAGTATTCTTTTATATTTTATCACATGTTTGGCATCTGTGTATTCTGTAAACTCTTTGTCGGTTTATTTTTCGTCTAAAGGGATAGATCAAAAAAAGAAAGGGTGTGTTCGTGTGAAGAAATGTCAAAAAAAAGGTTCTTTTCTTGTGCTGATTGTCATTATATTAACCATAACAGTCGTTGCAAACGAACCCGGAGGAGAGATCGTGATGGCGAATAACCGTTTTGGTATTCAATTGTACCAACAAGTGAAAAACGTAAGTGAAAACGTCCTTATTTCACCCTTTAGTATTGTTAACGCATTTGCCATGGTCTACGCAGGTTCCGATGGTCAAACACACCGTGAAATATCACAAACCTTCCATTATGAAGAGAATCCCGCACCGTTTTTGGAACAAATAGCGCAGCTGAATGCATCATTCAAGCCCATTGTTCAAAATGAATCCGGGCCTTTGAATATCGCCAATGCCCTCTGGATTCAGAACCATTACCCCGTTCTTGAATCGTATCTTTTACTCCTTCAATCGTATTTCCAATCTGAAATCCACTCGGTTGATTTTTCCAATGGCGAAAAAACGGCTGATGAAATCAATCGTTGGGTCAGTGAAAAAACAAAGGGTAAAATTACTCAAATCATCACACCGGATATTCTCAACCAGATGACCACATTAATTCTCTCCAATGCCATTTACTTCAAAGGCGCTTGGATGAACCCGTTTCTGGAGAAAAACACAAAGCCCGAATCCTTTTCACTCAATCCCTACAAGGAAATTCAAGTGGAGATGATGAACAACACCAAATCCTATCGATATCTGGAAACCAACGGTTTGAAACTGCTGGAAATGCCTTATAGAAAAGAATACAATGAATATGGTGAATCAATTTCAAAAACAGACTATTCCATGATCATTTTTCTACCGGATGATGAAAGTTCACTTGAACAGTTTGAAAGCCAATTGACAATTACAACGGTCAATAGTTTTTTAGAGAAATTGATGCAGACACCAATAATAGACGTAGAAGTAAAATTACCCAAATTTCGAGTCGAAAACACCTTCAACCTGAACGAGATACTCAAGACCATGGGCATGGAAATTCCGTTTACTGCGAGCGCTGATTTTTCAAAAATCACAGGCAACCAAGACCTGTTCATCTCTGACGTACTCCACAAAACCTACATCGACCTGGATGAAAAGGGAACAGAGGCCGCTGCTGTCACCGCCATCATCATGGCTAGAGGTGCTTTCATGAAACCTGAACTGGAAGTAAAAACCTTTCATGCCAACAAGCCCTTTATGTATATCATACGTGAAAACACCACCGGGAGTTTTATTTTCATAGGTAAAGTGACGAATCCGAAATGATAAAAAAAATTGTGTTAGTTTTATCATTGTTTAGGGGCTGGATAATCCAAGCAGATTAGAAAATGGTGATTAAGTTGAAGGGTTTATTGTATAATATGAAGAAATAATAGCATGAAAAACCGGAAATTTTCAGTTTGTTTTTCACGAGAGTCTTTAAAGGCTTTTCAAATCTTAAAAATCCTATTTCGGAAGGGATATATGTTGACTCCTTATTATTATCTGTATCTAAAAATTAGAACTTTCGAATAACCGTTTTTGATAACGTTTAAAAAAAGGGGAAGGTTTTTTCACCTTCCCCTTTTTTGTTCATTTTACTGAATCTGTACGTCTATGGCTCTTTTCTTTTCTTCTTCTTTTTTCTGGACTTTGAGTTCCAGAACACCGTTTTCAAACTTGGCATCAATCTTGGCCACATCCGCATTTTCCGGCAGGCTGAACTGTCTCTTGAATGCGCCGTATCTTCTTTCAATGATGTGATAGCTCTTATCCTTTTCTTCCTTTTTCTCTTCTTTGACTTCGCTTGAAATGGTGAGTACGTTGTCTTCCACTTTGACTTTCACGTCTTCTTTTTTGAATCCGGGCAGTTCAAATTCAAAAACATACTCGTTATCCGTTTCGTAAACATCTGCGCTGGGCATCATACAGGTTCCCGCCTGTGGATTTTTGCCTGTCAAAAAGTTGTTGAAAACGGAATCGATATCCCTTTGCATCTCCCTAAACGTTTTGAAAAAATCATCACTTGTTCCTCTTCTTACTATAAGACCCATAAAGAACACCTCCGCTTTAATCATTTTTTTGGGTTTCATAAGAATTGACGAAAGCGAAGGTTATTTTATTACACTTGAACGATTTAATCTGATATGGTACGAATCATGTTATTAGCAGCAGACTAACTTAATCCATTTTCCAACATTCTTCGATCAACATTTTGGCCATGGGTAAATCGATGTTTTTTCCCTTCAAATCACTGATATATTTTCTTGTTTCCTCGATCACCCATGGATCGATTGAATTGGCGGACTGGATAAAATACCCCACACCGTGGCGTGCTTCGATCAGTCCTTCATTCACGAGCTTTTCAAAGGCCCGCATAACCGTGTTGGTATTCACGTCAAACACTTTGGAGAGCTCCCTTACCGGGGGAAGTTGTTCTCCGTCTTCCATGTTGCCCAGCATGACTTCTTTTTTGATCATATTCATAATTTGGATGTAAACCGGCAACCCTTTGTGTTTATCCACACTTGTCAACATTTCATCACCCCTTTCTCAGGATAGTTCACACAAGCTTCTTCTGAAAGGGAATAAACTCTTTTTTCCCTTGGAGATAGCCTAAGACTATCTCTTTGAAATTGGGATAACGTCCCACATCCTCCATCGTTCTGATGAGGGTCTCGTTGTCGATGATGCCGATCACGTCCCCGGCAGGTATTTTTTCTCCGCTATTGACGATCCGGTGTTTTTCCTTAGAGTTGTCGATGGTATCGGCGTAGAGTATTTCCCCCTCTTTGATAATGGCAAATGAGGTGGCAATTTCTTCCAATTCATAGATTTCGTGGGAGGAAATGATGATAGTTTTATCTTCCTGTTCTTCTGTGTAATTTTTAATGACCTTCAAAATCTCCGAGCGGATAACCGGGTCCAAGTTTTGTGTGGGTTCGTCCAACAGCATTAGGTTTGAACCGGCAGACATGCACAAAGCCAGGTTTAAAAGAGTCTTCATTCCCATGGAATAGGTGGTGACTTTTTCTTCCAGACTGAAGTGAAAATGATTGGCAAAGCTGGAAAAGATTTTCTCGTCCCAGCCAGGATATAATTTACTCCAAAGGTCATGATAATCTTCTCCGGAAAACCTGGAAAAGGTGAGTCTTTCTTCGGGCATTACACTCATGCGCTCTTTGACTTTGGATGAAAGATTTTTACCGAAAACGCTGATTTCTCCATTATCGGGTTTGATTTCCCCGAATATGCTTCTTAGGGTTGTGGTTTTTCCGGCACCGTTAGGACCAATCAAGGCAAAGATTTCGCCGGTTTTGATCTCCATTGAAATATCGTTTAAGACTCGTTTGCTTCCAAATCGTTTGGTCATATTTTTAATTGATACACTCATTTTGTTGCCCCCTTCTTAACAAACAGATAAAGAGCGGTTGCGAATAGTACGAATGCAAATGTTGCCGCAGCAAAGATGTTTCCTTGGGAAATGGGACTGATGTACCAGTAAAAATTCCGGTAGCTTCCTATCGATGAGATGATCCAATCTCCGATGAGTACCAGGAAAGGCATCCCAAAATTGTCCATTCCTGCTGTGACAAAAATCATGGCAATGGAATAATATGCCGTGGCAAAGATCATCGAATTGCCCCAGGATAGCCATATGGCGTTGACAGAAAATAGGCCAAAGGGAACACCGGCACCTATAAAATGAGTCATCGTGACAATACTAGCCATGAACAGCCAAGAGATGAGAAAGACTTCACCCAACGTGTAGGGAAGAATCATCACGTTAACCGTTCTCTTTTGCTGAACATCCCAGGCCAGCATGCTCGTGGCCAACAGGAAGAGAAAGATCGTTTTGATTTCAAATCCCGGAATAAACAAAAACAACGAGAACACAAACAACCTTCCGGCTTTTTCACTGAATTCTTTCATGTAAAAGGCTTCTATTCGTTTTAACATATTGGCACCTCCACCTCTCAATATTCCTCAACATCAACGTTGAACAACTCGCCTTTATGGTTCACGGAGAGTTCTGATGGCTGATTTCGAAGCGTTTGCACTAAAAATTTACCAAATGTGGCTTTCAATTCCACTTGCCTTTTCGCTTCCCAGCTTGAAAGGAATTTCAATTTTCCGTTCAGCACTTCAGATTCAATTTCCAAATAGTCCAGTTGTTGCACATCAGCGCTAAAATTCATGGCTTCGGCATGAAAGACAAAATCACTTCCGTCCAGAACCCCTTTAAAATTCATCGCTTCAGAATCCACTTTCAAATTTTCCACAGCATAATTTCCCTGGAAATTAACAGCATCCACACGGATGTCAAAGGTCTGAGCCATCACATCCCCCTGAATGGAAGCCGCCTCAACATCCATCGAAATCTTCTCGTAAGAGAAATCAGCGGGCACTTGCACCACAAGCGTCCTGTTACCCCTGATGCTTCTTCCGTCTAATGTCAGTTCGTTGCCTGCTTCGTGCACTTTTTCGATCATCTCCGAGGGATATTGAACCATTTGAGTCTCCTTCAAGAAGTTTACCCGGACAGCGTTTCCCAAAATTACCAGATTCGGCATCACTGCCGCATCCGTATCCGGTAGCACCAGCCGAGTGTTCTGCTCAAAATCCACTCCAAAATTCATTTGCCCTATATGATTCATGAACCAAGGGAATTCAAAATCGTTGAAAAACTCAATCGACGCATAAACAATCCCCATGATCAGCAACATGAGAATAAAAAAGATGATCAACAGGACTTTAAACTTTTTAAAACATAAGGCAAACAAGATGCCGGCTGCTCCTACAAAAACAATCTTGACGGGAATAAAAGGCAGATAGATGGCTAAAAAAGCCAGGATTAAAGCAATTGCCAATTTACCCAAAATTGGGTAATTCTTCTCCATAAAACACACACCTCCAGTGTTGTTTAGTTATATAGTGTTCTAATGTATTATAACACTATAAATCTCAAAAGTCAATCCGTCTATAAAATCAGCTCGGCGATAGTTTGAAGGGTTGCAATATCCACCCTCATGCGGTTATAATGGAAAACGAGAAAGCCGATGAGTTACGGCTTGCCATTGTTAAATTAAACGAGGTGAGAGAATGAAAAGAGTATTAACCCAGGCAGAGGAAAAGAATGTCATTGAGTTGACAAAAGAACTGATTCATTATCCCAGTTCTATTTGGGACGATGACCAGGTCTATCAATATGCCTATGATTATCTGAATAAAAAGGGTTATCACCCTGAAAAAGGCGACAGTGACACCTATTCCATCGAAAATCGGGAGGGCTTCTTCAACGTGGTGGCCAAGATCGGCAACGGCAAAGGCCCCAAGATCCTTCTCAACGGTCATCTGGATACCGTTGGCTCAAAAGGCGAGTGGCTATACGACAAATACCAGGCCTATGAAGCGGACGGCAAGATTTACGGATTGGGGGCGGCCGACATGAAAGCCGGTTGTGCCGTTGCGGTTCAGGTGTTCGAAGCGATTGCGAAACGCTGCCCCGATTTGAACGGCGAGTTGTTTCTGTCCCTGGTATATGGCGAGGAATCGCCCCACTCCATTGGCACGGATGAGTTGTTGAAGCAGTTCGGCTTTGAAGATTACGATTTAATCGTTGTCACGGAGCCTTCTCCGGAATTGACCAAGGATAATTATTGCCTGACCCACGAGAAAATCGTCAAAAACCCACAATTCCCCGTTCTGGTGGTCGGGGCGGAAGGACGGGAGAAATATGAAATCAAATTTTTCGGAAAAGAGTCCCACGCCTCCCATCCTAAACGGGGGCTTAACGCCCTTCACGATGCTTCACGGGTGATTACGGAGCTGATTAGTTTCAACAAATTTTCGGATATCAAAACGGGGCGTGGGGATTATGTTGTACTCAACATCGAAGGAGGAGATGAATCCTTCACCGTCCCCGGCTTCTGCAAAGTCACCGTCAACCGCCAATTGGGCATCAATGAAAAGCCCTCTGCCGTTGAGAAAGAAATACGCCAGATCATTAAGTCACTGCATCTGAAAACCAAAGTCTTGCTGGAGAAAAAATATTCGCCGTCCGAGGAAGTGGAATACAGGCCGTATTTATCAAATAACAACCCCTATTTTGACAAACTGGTTGAAATCATCGAAACCTATCGGCCGGCAAAAAAGGAAAACAAATGCCGCTTCATCTCAAGCAGTATCGGCGATTTCAACCTATTCGGCGTAAGAACCAAGATCCCCACACTGGTATTTGGGCCCGGCGGGGGCAACATCCATTCAGCCAACGAATACGTCAACAAGCAGGAAATCATCGACTCAGCCGAATACCTCACTAAATGGCTGCTGGATATATTTGGAGAGTAAACGAGAAAGGGGGTTCCTATCCTGTGATTACCCCAAAATACTCACTCAGGGTTTTTGTGTATCGTAGGAATCTTGATAAACGTGATCACTTTTGCAATAAATAAGCCGGCTATGATGATTTTCACAACTGGGCTTTCAAAGAAAAAGAACAACACCGTCAGCAGAATTGAAACCGGGATGGTGATGGTCAGTTTTGCCCGCAGGCTCATGCCACCCTCCTGCAGAAATTTCTCTACGGTGTTTTTATAAATTTTGCTTTTCAGGAGGAAAGTGTGCATTTTTTCCGAACTGTTGGCATAACAGCCCGCACTGATGAGCAGAAAAGGGGTTGTGGGTAAAACAGGGATAAACACCCCAATTAGTCCCAAGACCAGTGTGATTGAACCGATGATGATCAATGATATTTTTAAGACCAAGCTTTTATTTTGACGTTCTTTTTTCATATCAATCCCTTAAACCGCTCATGATTTGATGTCCATAACGATTATAACATTGCTTTTTACGACGATTCAAAAAGACGATACCGGCTTTTTACAAAAATGGGGTTATAATCAATAGAGTCCACCATCCATCAACAAGATCGGAGGTAATCATATGAAAAGAACCGCTTGTAATCTTCTAATTATGTCGATACTGATTTTTACTCTTTTGTTTTTTCTGGCATCATGCACCAACACCCGTACGTTGATCGTTAGAATTCCTTTTGATGAACTTCAAAACGGCGCCTTTTATGGGGGAAGCTTGCTGTTCAATCCGGTTGACCCGTCCATGTCGCAGCTGGGAGATGGAACGCTAATCGCCTTTCAGGACATCGAATACGGATGGGAAACTGAGGAGGAGGAGGATACTTATACCTCCGAGATCACATCCAAAAGATACGGTTATTTATACATCCGCAATATTGAGCCCGATCGGATTGTTTATGACTTTCTTGTTTACGATTCAGACGGTCGGATCGTCAAGAGAAAAGACGCAGCCGAGCTGCCTCTGGTACTGGGAGTGCCGGATTTTTCAAACACCAGAGACAGCGACACGTTCACCGGCATAGCTTATCACACGGATATAGCTTCATCCCACGCCGCCATCGCCGATGCTTATCTGTTGAGCTTTATCCACGAAGAACCCCAAACCGAAGAAAACAGTACGGATCCCACAGCCGGCGAAGCCTATCGGCGGGTATTGTTTCGGGTGCAGCAGACATCCAACTCCCTCATAAAAGTCCATCCCAAAGGGATCATCGCTGTCAGCCATTCGAGCCCCAAGTCTTTGGTGGTCAACAGCGCTTTTCACCCCCTTATCGATGCACACACCGAAGATGATCTCAGTTTCCTCACCTTTCTCAAAACACAAGAGCTCCCGGAATTTGAACCCGGAGATTATATTCTGGATGATCTGGCAGGCGATGTGATGCAGGTCGTGGCAATTACCGATTACGAATATATGATCATCGTTCAAGCCCGGAAAGCTCAAATGCAGGATGCCTTGGGAAGTGTCCTCGTACAGGTGGATGGATCCCTTGAGGAGATCATCAGTCGATACGGCAGCGAACAGGACCGGGAAAACCTTCAGCGTGCCAGAATCAACCTTATTGAAAAGGAATGGGATATCCATATCCTGGATGAAGAACTGGCAAGTGTAAAGATCGAAAACAGCTTCAGAATGGATGTCAATTGTTCCATACACCTTCACGCCAGCTTTGATTCTTTTAGTTCCAACGGAAAGCTGTCCTTCCCCATGACGATGTCCTCCATACTCATGATTGAGGCCATGATCGGATTTGAAGAAGAACACCAGTCAAGGATAGCCGATCCGGAAGTTTCTTTTTCCGTCTGTGGTATCCCCGTAAAGGTGGGTGTTCCCATAGATTTTTATTATGATTTGAAAGCCCAGCTGGCTAAATTCGATTTTGAATTTGGCCCACAGATGAACATGGAATTGGGGTTCACATACGATGTAGGGGCAAAGGTCAAATACAAGTGGAAAATCATTCCGGTGGGCATCAAAAGCTGGTCCGATGCCTCAGGCATCCACACCCACTCTGAAAGCATGCACGGCCCCGTCATCGATTTTGACGCAGATCCCACGTTAACGGCGCAAGCCGGTTTTAAAACCTACCCCGGCATCACCATCGCCTGTATCCTGCGTCCTCAAATGGAGATCCCCTTTGCCCTGCAAGCGGAGTATAAAGATCATCACACCACCCTTGACTTTATTACATCGGGAGAAATGGAAATGGCGCTGGATTTGAAATTCTACAAGCACACATTCAAATTCGGCAGGGTTTTTAAATACACGAAAGAATTGTACAATTCATCAAAATAAACGTTGATAACAGAATGATTTTTCTGCTCTCTACGATGGGAAACAAAAAACAGGATATCCAAAAAAGGTATCCTGTTTTTTGTTAGCTTTCTATTTCTTGTTTGCCTATAATTAAATCTTAAACTTCTCTACTAACTGTGAGAGTTGTGATGCAAGGGAATTTAACTCCTCTGCAGTTTTATTGATTCTTTCGGAGGATTCCGCAGTCTGCTTAACCCCCGTTGCAATTTGCTCCATTTCTTCCGATACACTGGTCATAGATTTGGCGGAAGTATCCATGGCGGATGCCATTTCCTCTGCAGAGGCACTTTGCTCCTGCGCAGCTCCTGACAGCGATTCCACTTTGTGGTTGACGTTCACCATGTAACGAGTGATTTTGTCAAACTCATCGGCCAATAATTGTGTTCCCTCATTCAGCTCTTTGTAATATTCCACGGTCTTTTTAACGGCCTGATTGGCATTACCTGCGCCTTCGTCGATTTCATGAAGGATATTGGCAATATTAGCGGATGCCTTTTTACTTTCTTCCGCCAATTTCCGAATCTCATCGGCAACCACAGCAAATCCTTTCCCTGCTTCCCCCGCTCTGGCAGCTTCAATAGCGGCATTTAAGGCTAACAAATTTGTCTGTTCTGCAATGGAGGAAATGGTGTTGACAATTTCCTGGACATTCGTTGCCTTTTCAGCTACACTCATAACCAATTCCGTAGCGGTTTTATTCTGTTCACCAACCGTGTTCATTCGTTGCTTTTGCTTTGCCAGTTCGGCTTGACCATTCTTAACCGCTTTTTCCGTGTCGTTAATATTCCCGGCTAATTCCTGAGAATTTTTAGACACCTCTTGGGCGCTGGCGGCAACTTCCTCAACGCCGGACGTCACTTCTTCAATAGAAGCGGAAGTGTTTTGAACATTGGACTCCACGGTTTCCGACTGTGAAAGGAGCTGTTCCGCCGTTGCACTGCCTTCTTGTGCCATGGCAGAAAGGTCTTCGGCTGTTTGATCAACATTTTTGGTAGCAGCACTGATTCGCTGCATGGCTTCTCGAATCTTGTGAGCCATACTTTTCAGGTAGACGGACATTTGACCCACTTCGTCTTGACTGGTTGTTTCAAATTCAACGGTTAAATCACCGTTACCGAATTGTTCAGCCTTTTGAGCCAGATTTTGAATGGGCTTGGAAATGATCCTCCCCAAGAAAAAGGAAAGACCGATAAATACAGCTGCAATAAAGATGACAAAGAGAACAATAAAGGTCAACAGACTGTTGCTGTCCCTTTTGAAGTCTTTTTCGGGAATAATGATTCCAAGAGACCAATTAGGTGTATTGGGAATGGGGCTATAAACCAATTCCATTTTCTCCCCGTTGGCGTTAACCATAATCCCTTCGCCCGTTTGAGCGCTAACCATTTTTTCTCCTATTTCTTCAAGGTTTTGATACCCCGCTTCATCTGAATCCAATACGTTGAATTTCATAGCCATGGATTCGTCCGGATGCGCAACGATTTGGCCATCTCCATCAACCATAATGCCGTAACCGTTTCCCCCGACGTTAAACACTTCGACAATGGAGGATAAAGCCGACAAAGGAACAGTTCCCCCTACCATTCCGACTATTTTCCCGGAATCATCCCTTACTGAAAATGCGATGACAAACGAAGGCAATCCGGTGGATTTAGACACTACAGGATTGGAAATGACAAAATCTTCACCGGACATAATCTTTTTAAAATAATCCCTGTCCGATAAATCTAAAGCGTCCCCGGTAATGTATTTGCCCTTGCCGGTCGTGTCAATCTGAAATATCGCCGTATACGCATTGCCAATCAACTGTTCCCTTTCTTTTAAATAGGCAATGCCACTGTTAATATTCATCTCCTGAACGGCGTTAGCCCCAGCCATCATTTCAAGTCCTTTGGCATTCTTCAAAATCCATTCACTGATTTGTTCCCCTCTGCCTTCGATAATCTGCAAAGCATCACTGATGATGATTTCATCGACCGTACTGTTGACTCGAGAATAAATAAATAAAGTCAGAACGGAGAGAGAAACGATTGAAATCAACAAAATCCATGTCATGATTCGCCATTTAATGCTCTTGAATTGAAACAAGCGTACACACCTCCACTGGATTTTTTTAATAGAACAGAACTATTATACGCCATATGGCTCGAAAAGAAAAAATAACCCGTCTATTCTTTTCCGGGGGTAAATGCAAGAAGAACGATCAGCGATCTTCCATACTTTGTGCGATTTCAACCGAACTTTGTGCGATTTCAACCGATTTATTTGAAGATTGCTTGACTACGTTCAATTCGGTGCCCTTATCACTTTTTTAACATGACTCAAACTGAAGGGTGAAACCATGAAAAAGAATTTTGAGCTGTTGTTTTTTCTGTTGCCGGCTATCCCTAATGGCAGCCTTTTTCGTTTTATTGTTAGGCACCAATCTCACTGATTCATTAGAATTTGGTTCAAATCCATTTCCCAGCGATCATATTGCTGCCGGTCACTCATCTCAAGGATGCCGGCCATCGACCCGTAGAAGGCTTTGACAGTTGGCGGTAATGCCCAGTCTTCAACATCAAGCCAATTGGCTGGTTGGATATTGGCAGCGTGGTCTTGGTAGAAATAGGATTGATTGCGAAGGATCAGTTTGAGATATTCGCCATCGGGATTTAGTCGCACCCAATCGAAACAGGCGCATTCTTTGAACCCCTGATACAACTGATGGATATGGGGTTTATCCGTTACCGTTTGAACGTGATCGTCTTTGGCAAATACCAGCATCACTTTTGTCGTTGTGTTGTTAATCTTTTCAAATTTATTGGAAGTACTTCTTTGTGCCCAGAATGCCTTTGCATATTCCGGGGTAGCCAGCAGCTTGGGCCATCGGTTCAGATCAAATGCCTTATTGTCCTCCAAGGCTTTGGTTAGTTCATATGAATAGATGAATAAACGATCCATGCTGGGGGTTCGCCTGGCAAAGGTAAAATCCCCTGCTGAATGGCTGCCACTTGCATCCAAATCCAAGTACGGAATTTGGGATTGCAAGTCGTATTTCAAGGTACGATAATCCAAATGGATTTGATTCAGACTGTATGATTGCGGGTATTGGTACATGGGATTTTGGACTTTTGTTCCTTTATTATCCTCATAATGACCGATTTCAACGGCAATGATAGTATCCGTGGTCGGGTTTTCCCCACCCACAAAATAAGCGATAGACGACG
>Ga0209203_1000340_pt1 | contig 41409 bp, 29 predicted proteins | sample AD_UKC109_MetaG_FD_184423 | JGI IMG/M metagenome (GOLD analysis project Ga0209203, IMG submission 184423) | Active sludge microbial communities of municipal wastewater-treating anaerobic digesters from Hong Kong - AD_UKC109_MetaG (SPAdes)... | ecosystem: Engineered > Bioreactor > Anaerobic >... | reverse complement strand
TCTGCTGCCAAGTATGATGTATCTTGCGCATCGAGCGGGAGCGAGCGGGCAAACCAGCCCGGTGGAATTGGCAGCGCAGCTAAGGCCGGAATTTGCCACAGCTTTGCCGACGATGGACGTTGCATCTCCTTGCTAAAAATACTGTATACAAACAATTGCATTTATGATTGTGCGTACTGCGCAAACCGTCGTAACAACGATATCCCTAGGGCAACATTCACAGTGAAGGAACTGGTTGATTTAACCATTGGTTTTTACCGGAGGAATTACATTGAAGGACTTTTTCTCAGCTCAGGAGTAATAAAAAATCCTGATTTTACCATGGAGCATTTAGCACGGGTTGCGCGTGATTTAAGGTTGGAACATAAGTTTAACGGGTACATCCACCTGAAAGCAATCCCCGGAGCAAGTCCAGAACTGGTTAAAGAAGCCGGACTTTACGCCGACAGGCTAAGCGTAAATATTGAAATTCCCAGCGAAACAAACCTGAAAATGCTGGCGCCTGAGAAGGATTACAGCAGCGTTCTTACCCCTATGACATTCATAAAAAATGGAATTATTCAGAATAAGGAGGAACGTAAAATTTTTCGCAAAGCACCGTTGTTCACACCCGCTGGACAAAGCACGCAGCTAATAATTGGAGCCACGCACGATTCTGATAAACAAATACTCTCGCTGGCAAGCGGACTTTACAACGAGAATCGGCTGAAAAGAGTTTACTACTCGGGCTTCAACCCAACGAATTTATACGACAGCAGGCTACCAGCCATTGAAGCGCCACCGCTAAAACGCGAAAACCGGCTTTACCAAGCCGACTGGCTTATGCGCTTTTACCAGTTTCGGGTTGAGGAAATTGTGAACGAAAAAAATCCGGACCTTGATTTGGCAATCGACCCAAAACTTGCCTATGCGCTTCGAAACCCGCACCTATTTCCAATTGATGTAAATCGGGCCGATCATCATATGTTGCTTAGAATTCCGGGAGTTGGCCCCAAAAGTGCCAAAATGATACTTGCCGCTCGTAGGTACCGCAAGCTAAACTCCGAACACCTGCGTAAAATTGGAGTGGTTATGAAGCGCGCCCAATTCTTTATCACGTGCAATGAGCTGCCATCGGGAACAATTCTGGAACTGAAACCTGATAGAGTAAGGTCGCTCCTTACAACCGACCTTCGCAAGAAGAATTTATCAAATGCAGTGCAGCTAAGCTTATGGTAACAAATGCTACTGCTACAAACCGCGAGATGCTCGAGTATCTCTACGATGGAACCTTCATGGGGCTCCTTTCGGCAGTTTTTCACGCATTTAATCGTAAGGAATCGCCCGATGTGATTCTTCGTCCACAAGGACAAAGATTGCTCTTCGCCAGAACCTATGAGGTTGAAACCGATGAAACACTATCGAACAGAGTGTGGAACGGAATAATGAAGGTTGGCGGAAACCCAACCTGCGAGCAGCTTTTCCACGCTTACTTATCGCTCGAAGCTGACATGGAGCTGCATATTCTAAGCTATATCCGGGAACTTTTTTTTCGCAAGCGACCAATAATGACTGATCTAGGAAATAAAAGCGTGCTAAAGGTTCACCACCTCGACCGAAAAGTTGTGCGAGAATCGCACAGATCGCTGATGTTTATTCGTTTCGAGAGAGCCGCCGATGGAACCTACTTCGCCCCTTTTGCCCCAAAGTACGATGTGCTTCCGCTGGTTACCGGACATTTCAAACACCGTTTTGCCGATCAACGCTGGCTGATTTACGACACTATGCGAGATTACGGATTCTACTACGATTTAAAAAACCTTGAACAGGTAAATATTCAATTCCCATCATTTTCCAAAATGAACGGAAATCTTCAGAAAGGTATGGAGCATGGTGACGAGGACAACTACCAGGATTTATGGAGATTATACTTTAAATCGATATCCATTGCAGAGCGAAAGAATCCAACCCTGCAACGTAACTTCATGCCTAAACGATTCTGGAAGTACCTTACTGAAAAGAAAATCTAGAATTTAGTTGGCAATTGGCAATTAGCAATTGACAGTTCTCAGTTCTCAATTGGCATATTGAAGACTGCAAACTGCCAACTGATTACTGAATCTAATACTCAACTTTCCCCTCAAACTCATCCCATTTCCGGAATGCTTGCAGGGCTTCATCCCTAAGTAATTGGGTTGTTTTTATTGCCCTTTGGTTTATTGGCTTTTCAATTTCTTCGTAAATGAACGAATCGTCGAAACCAATATTTTTTGCATCGGTTTTTGTGTTACCGAAGTATATTCGGTCGATTCTTGCCCAGTAAATTGCTGCCAGGCACATGGGACAGGGTTCGCACGAAGTAAATATTTCGCAACCTTCAAGGTTGAATGTATTTAGAACTTTTGCTGCTTCGCGAATTGCAGTTACCTCAGCATGAGCGGTTGGATCGTTTGTTGATGTAACCCGATTTGCCCCACGGGCAATAATTTCACCATCCTTTACAATTACAGCGCCAAACGGTCCTCCTCCCTTCTCAACATTTTCAACCGAAAGCCTAATGGCTTCCTTCATATACTTATCATTCTGCTGGCTCATATGCGTATTTTGATAATTCCAAAAATGGTAAAAAAATGAAAAACTTCAAACTGAATTCATCGATATTTCAAAATTGAATCGTATTAAACTGGGAATTAATTCTCATTTTTAATACCTTGCAAAGGTAGTATTGTATTTAAAATGTTTTCAACTTAAAAATATAATTCAATCAAAATGAATAGATTAATAATAATCATTACAAATATCCTACTTCTTTCATCATTAGCATCCATTGCACAAAAAAACGATACCATCGCCGATGGGAAACAACTTATTGAACTTATTTACAAAAAATACTCCCAAGACTGGTATCATAACATTACCTTAAAATCGGAACTCTTCCGCTATAAGGATGACAGTTTGGTTAGCTCTGAGGTTTGGTTTGAGGCATACAGCGCTCCCAGCCGGCTTCACATTCGGTATAAAGACTTCGATACTGGACGAGGCTGGCTAATTGTAAACGATACGCTCTACACGTTCAGTCATAAAAAAATGGTGGGTAGTAGCCCCAGATTGCACGAGCTGATGATTCTTGGATTCGATACGTATGTTGTTAGCCCCGTAATAGTTGCCGAAAAACTTGTGCGAATTGGATTCGATGTTTCAAAAATTGTAGCTACCACAAAAAATGGCAAAAAAGTAATACAGATTGGAAATCCCGACACACAATGCTTTTGGGTAGATAAGGATAACTTTCTATTTTACGGAATGCGGAAGGTTGCCGAAGGCAGCGTTAAGGAAACCTTCTTCGATAAATACGAAACCATTTATGGGAAACCTGTTGCTACTCAAATTCAGTACTTTCAGAATGGCCATTTGGTTCTTTTTGAGAAGTACTTCGACATAAGACTACCCTCATCGCTGCCAAATGAATTCTTCCTTCCCGAAAATTTTGCAGAAACACGCTGGTAAATTTTTTTTCAAATTATGAGTAGAAATAACAAACCAACGTTAATCGTTGACTGGAAGAAATGTATTTATAATGTTGATTTTCAATTCTACAACACGCTATCAGTTTGGACTACTAAAAAAAGTGACCCAAAATATTCTTTAGCTAATTTGTTCAGTATTTAATTTATTTGAAATTGCCAATTCAATTTCTCCCATTTTAAATGGTTTCTGGAAGTACTTTGAAATCAACCCCGATTCTATTGCATCTTCAATTTCAGGAGTAATGTCATAACCAGTTAAAATATAGAAATGGATATTAGAGTACTGTTTTTTTGCTATTGTAATAAACTCTATACCATTCATTCCTGGCATTTTCATATCACTTATCACAATGCAAATATCCGGATTCCTTTCTATCAAATTTAATCCAACATAACCTGACTCAGCAGTAATAATATTGTACCTACTATCAAACATCTGACTGAACAATAACAAGTTGATTGGTTCATCATCTACGTACAGGATGGTTATTTTAGTGTTCATGGCATTATTATTTTTTTTAAGTTTTGAAATTACATAACAGGCAAATCTAGTTCTCAGCAATTTTCATTATTTATCTTCAACTGATTTAGAAACATTTGCTTATTCCCAATTTTTCACTTAATACTTAGATGCAGCTTTTCTCTTTTTACTTTCTTCTTCAATATTAAAAAATGCAGTAATTTCATTCAATTGCTCAGCTTGCCTAGCAAGCTCTTCGGCACTAGATGTAAGTTCTTCTGCAGATGCAGCATTTTGCTGGGTTACGGTATTTAACTGCAGTATGGCACTATTAATTTGATTAGAACCCGATTTTTGCTCATTGCTTGATGCTGTGATTTCCTGAACTAAACGAGAGGTTTCCTTAATCGATGGGATTACTTCGTCAAGCTTAGCACCAGCATATTCAGATAAAGAGTAACTTTCATTAGCTAAATTCACAATTTCCTCAGCAGCATTTTTGCTGTTTTCTGCTAACTTACGAACTTCTGCTGCAACCACAGCAAACCCTTTTCCATGCTCACCGGCACGGGCAGCTTCAACCGCAGCATTCAATGCAAGAAGGTTGGTTTGGAAAGCAATATCATTAATAATCTTTATTTTTTCGGTAACTTTTTTATTTACTTCAGTGGCTTTTCTTGCTCCTTCGGTAACCGAAAAAATTCCCTGCTGCATTTCATTAGCCATTTTTTCAGCCAGCTGGGCATTCTGATAGTTTTGGTCAATATTTGCCACCATTTGTTCCATTGAGGATGATATTTCCTCAACCGAAGAGGCTTGCTCGTTAGCTCCTTCAGCAATTTGTTCCGATGTTTGAGAAAACTGCTCACTGGATGTTGCCAAATTATTTGAACCTCCTATTACTTCAGTAAGAATTTCTCTTAGATTTTTTATTAAAGTATTAACTGAGTTAATGAGTGTACCCAGCTCATTTTGTTCTGAAGTTTCCTTTAATTGAATATTCAAGTTTCCCTCACTTAATAATTTCACTTTATTTATTGCGTTGTCAAGAGGTATTCTAAGTATTCTATTTATGTATGAATACAACAATACTCCCACACCTACACTAAATGGCAATGAAATATACGATGGTAATCCGATTGCAGCCTTCAGAAAGGTTGAGTAACCTACAAGCAATGTAAAGCTCACTGTTAGGAAGCTAAACTTAAACATAATTGATTTTTTGAAAATCAACTTCAGGATAAGGTACGATACGGGTATAAGGCCTAGCATTATAATCCCTTGTAGCAGCACTTCGTTCATAGTTTTATTATTTAAATGGTTACTATTAAAAGCAAAACATGTAATTATATCAAATGTAACCATCAACTATGCCAAAACTCACATAACACTGATATACAATAGGTATTGATTAAAAATAAATGATTATTGATTTACAAAAAACACGATATATCGTGTATACTTGATATTTCGTACCTACAAAGGTCTGTCAATACCAAGTTTTTTTATTTTGGAGTCAAGTGTGCTAGGATTGATATTCAGAATTTCAGCAGCTCCATTTTTTCCTCTAATTTTCCACTTTGTATATTTCAGGATTCTGGTTATGTATTGTTTTTCATTTTCTTCGAGGGTAGTAATTGAACTGCTGTTATTATTATCGTTTTTAATATAATTAAATGACATTTCCACCTTAAGTTTTGTACCAGAACTGAGTATGTGGGAGCGTTCAATGATATTCTCAAGCTCTCTGATATTTCCTGGCCAATCGTACTCCATTAAATGTTTTATATCAGCAGATGATATTGTATTTATGTTTTTGTTGGTTTTACGGTTTAGTTTCTCAATAAAGTAATTAATAAGAAGCGGTATGTCCTCTTTCCTCTCGCGTAAAGGAGGAACAGTTAACGGAAATACATTAAGCCTATAGAATAAATCAGACCTAAAATTCCCTTTTTGAACTTCCTCTTCAGGTATTCGGTTAGTCGCAGCAATTACTCGTACATCAATTTTTACTGGCTTGTTTGAACCAATTCGCTCAACCTCTTTTTCTTGCAGAACTCTCAGCAATTTTGATTGAAGGAGCAACGGTAATTCTCCAATTTCATCTAGAAAAAGAGTTCCACCATTTGCCATCTCAAACTTACCGAACCTTGAAGCGGTAGCCCCCGTAAATGCTCCTTTTTCGTAACCAAAAAGTTCACTCTCAATGAGGGTTTCTGGTATTGCGGCGCAATTTACCTTAATAAAAATATTATTTTTTCGTTCGCTTAACTTATGAATGGCATTCGCAAAAAGTTCCTTTCCTGTTCCTGTTTCACCTGTGATTAAAATCGTAGAATCTGATTTTGCAATTTTTGTCAGCAGTGTTAATGAGTTTTTAAGAATTTTACTTTTACCAATTATCTCAGTGAAATTATGGCTGGTTGAAACTTCTTTTTTAAGTTGAACATTCTCTTCGTAGAGTTGGTTTTTAAGCTTCTCAATTTCAATATTAGCGTCAGTAAGACTATTATTTTTCTCAATCAAATCATTTAAAAGCTCATTTTTTTGTCTTTTCAAATCGAACATTAAAAAGGCCGTGTCTATTGTTTGTTTAAAATCATTAACATCTACAGGTTTTATAAGGAACCTGAATATACCCCCAAGATTAATTGCTTCAAGTATTGTTTCTTTATCATCATAGGCAGTTAATAAAATAACAATAGTTTCGGGAAAGTTTTGGAATATTTTTTTTGCAAGTTCTAGCCCACTCATCTCAGGCATTCTCATATCTGAAATTAAGACTTCGTAGCTATTTTCATCCATCAATTTTAAGGCATGTTCAGGGCTCTCAGCAATATCAACCTGAAACCATTTACTCATTAATGCTTGAATTGTAACAAGATTATGAAGTTCATCGTCAACATAAAGCAGTTTTCTCATTCTTCTTGTTTTTGAGGCAGTGTAATTACAAATTTGGTACCTTTTCCTAACTTGGAGTAGCAATTAATTGAACCCTTGTGCTCTTGAATAATTCTTCTTGTGATTGAGAGTCCTAATCCCGTTCCTTTACCAGGGTCCTTTGTGGTATAGAATGGGTCGAAAATTTTCTTAATGTTTTCTGGATGAATTCCTACTCCAGAGTCAATAATAATAACCTCAACACACATTTTATGAATAGCTGTCCTTACAGTAATTTTTCCCTTACCCTCAATTGATTGAATTGCATTTATTAGAATATTTAGAAATACCTGATGCAATTCGCCTTCTTTTGCAAAAAGTATTGGTGGTTTTTCTGAATATTCTCTAACTATCGAAATTCTTTTTTTAGACTGATTGTAAAGCATTGTTAAAGCATTTTCAACAATCTCATTAACATTGCATTCAACAAATGATGATTCGTCTTTTCGGCTATATTTATTTAAACTTTTTACAATACCTGTAACTCTTTGTATTCCAGTATTTATTGCTTCGAACAATGGTTTGAGGGTTTCAATGTTTTCGGGAGAATTATCAACTAAGAAGTTTTCTATAGCCATTGCTCCGTTGTAGATGTAATTTATGGGATTATTTATTTCGTGAGCAACACCTGCCGTTAATACCCCAAGCGAGGCCATTTTTTCGGTTTGAATGAGCTGCTCCTGTGTCTCCTTTAATTTTTCGAGTGTTAATGAAAGATGCTCACGCTGAGTGTATAACTCTTCGTTTGTGGCTCTTAGTTCTTCGTTTGAAGCCTCTAATTCTTCGGTTCTCTCTTTAACCAAAAATTCTAATTGTTCATTATACTTCTTAAGTTCTTCCTCTAAATGCTTTCTATCAGTAATATCGATTGATGTTTGCAGAAAACCACTTTGACCGTTAAAAGTGACAATTTGTGCAGAGAAAAGCATAAAAAATTTCTCTCCTTTATGATTTAATACGTTGGTTTCAAAATTTTTAATGATGCCTGTATTTTTAAATTGCTGAAGGGCTTCCTTTTCATCATCATAATCAGTCGTAATTCCAATTTCCTTGGCTGTTTTTCCAATTATGTGCTCAACAGGTTGGGCTGCATATTTTGAAAAAACATTGTTTGCAACAAGTATTTTTCCTTGCAAATCGCTTAGTGTTATAGATATTGGCGACGAGTCTATCAGTGTTTTAAATAGCTCTCTACTTTGTAGAACCTCTTCTTCTGCTTTAATTTTCTCGGTTTCATCGGTGATAAGCGATAGTAGTACTTTTCTTCCATTAAGTGTAATGGTTTCAGCAGACCATTTTGCAATTATTCTATAGCCCGATTTTGTTATAAACTTGACTTTCTCATCCTTAAGAAAACCATCGATTTCAAGTTTTTTGATAAGATTATCTCGGTCTTTGCTATTGGCGAAAATTCCTAAATCCTTTGTTGTTTTTCCTATTTGCTCGCTGTAAGTGTAGCCTAGCATTTCAACCCACTTATTGTTAGCATCAATAATTTCACCGGTTTCAATTTCCGAAATAATAAGTGGAGCAGGGCTTGATTTGAATGAAACGGAGAACCGCTCCTCGCTTTCTCTTAATGCGGCTTCGGCTTTTAGTTTTTCTGTTTCATTGCTACAGAGAGAAAGCATTACTTTTTTATCGTTCAGAGTAATAACTTCTGCAGACCATTTGGCAATTATTTTTTGGCCCGATTTTGTTCTAACAGTCACAAATTCATCCTTGAAGAATCCATTTTCTTTTATTATTTTTATAATTCTTATTCTATCGTCATTATCGAACCAATAATTTAAATCTATTGATGTTCGCCCAATATGCTCATCCCTTGAGTACCCAATAAATTGAACCCAATTGTCGTTTACATCGATAAAAAGCCCAGTTTCAATGTCTGAGATTGCCATTGGTGCAGGATTTGACTTGAATGCGGAGGAGAATCTCTCCTGACTTTCTCGAATAGCCTTTTCTGCTTTTACCTCATCCGTTAAATCAACTGCAATTCCTCTAAGACCAACTGGGTTCCCTTCTTTAATTATTAAATCTGAATATACCTGAATTGGGAATGTTTTTTTGTTTTTTGCAATGGCGTTATATCGTAAAGAGGGTAATTCCTCTCCGTTTGCAATTTTATTTATGCTACTTAATAATACTTCTTTTTCAACTATAAAATCAGTTACAGAAAAGCTACTATCGATTTCATCAGACATGTATCCAAATTTTTTTAATCCGGTTTGATTAATATAGTTAACATTACCATTCATGTCAATTTCAAAAACTATCTGAGGTAGCAACTCTGTTATCTCTCTATATTTTAATTCACTTTCAATTAGCAACTTTTCAGTTTTTATCTTCTCATTCAAATCGTCTTGCGCTTTCTTCAAGTCATTCAAATATATTTTATTTATAAAGTAGCTCACAAATCCAACTAAAGCGAATGAAACTGAAGCGTCGATAATATAATCCCAAAAATCAACCCTGGATAACCCTAATTTATCCTTAAACAATAAAATGAAAGTTAAAAGAACAATAATATTGAATGTTGCAATCAGTAATATAACATAACTTTTCTCCTGAATTAACAATGGAAGCATTGATAAAACTGCAAAAATGTAAACTACAGTATTTAACCTAGCTAGCAAAGTGTTTTCACCAATGAAAATAATTAGCCAAACAATAGCTAATACAATTATTGGTAATAAGTTCGCTGATATTTTATAGTAACCTTTTACAAGAAGAACTAAGCATAGTATATTAACAAAAAAAACTAAAACAAGTGGCAAAAGTACCGTTAAGTGCGAAGTGTTATGAATATTACTTAAGGGATGGAAGTATAATCTTAAAAAAATTAATGATAGAACAGTAACAAATAAAACGAAACATAAATACAAAATAAATTTAGCTCTTTGCTGAGTAACGTAATTTGCATTTGAATAAACTTTGAGTAAACCATGCATTATGTTTGTTCTACTCATATTTTTTACATTAAGTTTAAAAGTTTTACAAGTTAATATTTTTATTTTATTAACATTCACTCATACAAAAAATCTTATCTTTTAAAATATTGAAAAGAATTCATTTTCAAATACTAGGGCTATTGCGGCTGCAAATCTATCGGTACTAAATATAATATTTTAAGTAGAAATTACCTCTGTGCTTCCGACACATTTATATTTGGCAGTAGTTTGTATTGGAAATTCAACAACGTTTAAGCCTAATCTTGGAGCAATTATATAAAATTACTTACTCCTATAACCAACAGAATTGAGAAGGTGCTTACCGCAAAGTAGTGGCCTATTGAGCTCCATTTTAGCTTTAGTACAACGTTGCTTCGCCAAATTATCAGAAACAAAATTAGCAAAACCAATATGGCAAAAGTAAAAGGCCATATACCAAGAATACTTGCAATTCGTGCTTCATCCTGGAACTGGAATCCCCCGAAAAAAATTGAAAAGAATCGACAGAAAACGGCAAAAAACAGGAAGGGGTAAACGTAAATTGATTTTGTTTTTTCAACAATTAGCAGCGCAACAACAGCCTGAAGAATTGTAAAAAGTGGTCCTCCCATACTAATATAAAAATCATGAGAATTGTCGATATAGTAACCATCCTGAGCATTGGCGTTATTTAAACTTAAAACCATATCGTTTCCTAAAATTTCGCCAATAAGCCAATGGCCAAATTCATGAAAAACGTATGTAAAAAACGCAACAGGAATAAAAAGTAGAGCAACTCCCCATGTTAATTTACTCTCTATTAAATCGTTCTTAAACCTCTCAATAAAAGCCATTCTTAAATCATCAAATTTTGAAATACCTATGAATTAATTGCAAAAATTGTGGGTCGCTTATGCAAATCGGGTAAGTTTCCCTGCCATTCCTTAACGCTTTTTGTTACAACAAACTCGCTAGGCATTGTTATATCAGCAGCAACGCACAATTTTGTATTCGGGTTTAGGGTTGCCAGCAACGACTTTAGCAGCTGGTTATTCCGGTAGGGAGCCTCAATAAAAAGTTGCGTTTGTCCCTCATCGTGCGCACGCTGCTCAAGCTGACGAATACGTTTTTCCCGATCGGGCGATTTTACCGGAAGGTAGCCCACAAACGCAAAGTTTTGCCCGTTAAACCCGCTTCCCATAAGCGCAAGGATTATGCTGCTTGGTCCGGTTAGCGGAATTACCTTCACGCCTTTTCGTTGCGCTAGCGCAACCAAATTTGCACCCGGATCGGCAACTGCAGGGACTCCCGCTTCGGAAAGCAGGCCAAGCGATTCTCCGCTAAAAATAGGTTTCAATAGCTTTTCCACTTCCTCAACCGGTGTATGCTCGTTCAAAAGCTGAAAATCGAGAGTGTCAATTGGGTTTGGCATTCCCAACTTTGAGAGGTAACGCCGGGCAGTACGAACATCTTCAACAACAAAAAACTTCAAACTTCTTGATATTTCTGCCACAAAATCCGGAATTACATCCTTCCAGCTTTCTCCGCCCAACGTGGTTGGTATAAGGTATAGATTTCCCTGCATTCTGATTTTTTTATTTTCAAAGTTAGGAAGAATTTGCCGATTACACTACTTTAGCAGATTCATCGATGCATAACAAACTTATAGAATTGAGTAAAACCGAACTATCAACCAGCTCGTGGCAGAAGGCCACAATTATTGGCAGCGTTTGGGGAGCATTTGAGATTGTAGCAGGAAGCATTCTGCACAACTTTGCCATTCCTACTGTTGCCGGAATAGTGCTTTCAGCACTTGGAGTTTTCGTAATGGTTTCGGGTGCCAGGGTTTTTGGAGGCAAAGGAATTTTTTGGCGCTCGGCATTGGTTTGCGCTGCGCTTAAAACCGTTTCGCCAAGCCCTGTAATCCTCTCCCCTATGATTGGGATAACCCTCGAAGGTTTTCTGATGGAGTTCGGTGTTCTTGCCCTTGGGCAAAATATTGCCGGTTTCATACTGGGTGGTGGTTTGGCTTTGCTTTCAGTACTAGGATTTAAGTTGGTGCGATTGATTATGATTTACGGCAGCGACATCGTTACTGCTTACCAATCGGTTTTTACACTCTCATTTAGCGATAATTTCCTACAAAGCAACGGATACCTTCTGCCAATTTTACTCCTTACACTTTTTTTTGTTGCCATTGGGGCAATGGCAGCGTACAGCGGCTACTTTGGGGGTAACACCATTAAAGAACGATTTGAAGGGCAAAGCATAATGCTTTTGCCAACCGACAACTCCTACAAACCCAAAGTTGTACATGGATACAAGGGTGGTATAGGATTCCTACTTTTTCACATTATTTGGCTTACCGTTTTTGTAACGTTAAAAGGAATTATTCCAACCTACTACTGGCTTTGGGGTGGTGTTATCTACATTTTGCTTTCAGTTTTCCGTTATGGAAGGATTCGAAAGTTAATTTCAAGGCCAACATTTTGGATAGTAATTCTCTCTGTCTCACTAATATCAACTTTTTTCATCCAAATTGGAAAGAACGGTTCGTTAACTTTCAATCAAGATTTCCTCATATACAGCTTTACAATATTTTTGAGGGCCACAGTTGTTATTATTGCTTTTGCATGTATTAACATTGAGTTAAAAAGCAAAGGAGTTTCACGTCACTTTCAAAATTCGATGTTTACTCCGCTTGCAAATTCTTACGCTCAGGCGCACGAAGCGCTTCCCTCTTTAATATCAACTTTTAAACAGGAACGGCATAGAATTCTAAAACCTCTTCCTATTGTTGAGCTTATGTATTCGCACTTTACCAACTCAAACCAAACTAACCAGCAGCATATTTTTATTATTTCTGCTGAAAGAATGGGAGGTAAAACAACTTTCATGATGAAAGTAATTGAACTTTTAAAAAATTCTGGCATTGAATTCAACGGATTCGTTGCCGAAGGGTTGGTTGATGAAAGTGGAAAGCGAATCGGATTTAACCTACTTAATGTTAAAACAAATTCGTCTATCCCTCTTTGCGATAAGGTTTCAACGCAATGGGAACAATACGGCTCATACTTTTTCAATCCCAAAGCTGTTGAAGAGGGGAACCGAATTCTATCAGAAACCAAGGAAAACGAAATTGTTTTTATAGATGAAATCGGAATATTCGAGTTGGAAGGGAAGCTTTGGGCTAATGCGTTTACCAAGCTTTTAAGTAAAAGCAATAATCAACTTGTTATGTCTGTAAGAAAAGATTTTCTCAAACCAATTTCAGATAAATGGAATCTTAGCAACCCCAAAGTTATTGATGTTAACAGAACAAATCCTACCGAATTGGTTCTGCTTTTAACTGCAGAAAACGAGTAATTTTCCATTACCCTATAGCGATTAATGTAATTTTTTCTACCTTTGTTTCGTTCGTGGTTAAGGGAATCCCGTGTAACTCGGGAGCAGTACCCGCTGCTGTAATCTCCATTAACTCTCAGGCATCCTTGCCACTGTCCGCCCGCTGGCGGATGGGAAGGCCGTTCTGAGAGGGAGTAAGCCAGAAGACCTACCAGTGAGCAAACCTCAACTCGTAAGCTTTCGGGAATAAAAGCTGAAGATTTTGGTACCAATCTTCAACAGGTTTACTTAATCCCCTGATTTTACGGTTTGAAGGTTTTGATTGTTTAACCAATTAAATCTTTAAACTCATGAAAATTTTTAACCGTTATGCAACTTTAGCGCTTATAGCGCTGGGAATTTTCGCTTTCTCTTCGTGCGAAGAAGAGGACAACTCAGAAACCATCAACTTCCAGAGTTTAATGCTCGAACCTAACAGCTACTGGAATGGCTCCGATGGGAACGGTGGATTAACTTTCAGTATCGCCAATTTCAACAACAGTTACGATGCCACCTACGACTACTGGGAGGGTTTTGCCTACTCAAATAAAATTGACATGGAAACTCCCGGCTGGACAAACCAGTACAGCGCCTATTTGCTCGATGGTGGAAACTACCAGAATGTTTATAGCATAGCCTATATTTGGGATGAAAGCGCAACTATAACGTTTAGCCAGCCAACCAACATAATTTCTGCAAAAATTACCAACTCTACCTGGGCGTACCTGTCAATGCTAAACGGTGGCGGAAATACTAAAAAATTCGAGGAGGGCGACTGGTTCAAGCTAACTGCAAAGGGATATAATGCGAGCAACGAGGAAGTTGGAACTGTTGATTTCTACCTTGCCGATTATAGAACCGAGCCACATTACATTATTGATAGTTGGACAAAGGTTGATTTCTCAAGCCTAAAGAATGTGTCAAAAATGGTTTTCACCCTCTCCTCCACCGATGTTGGCGACTGGGGAATGAATACTCCTGCATACTTCTGCATGGACGATTTTGTGATAGAATACGAAAAATAGAAAGTTTTCATTGGTTCTCGCAAAGTCGCAAAGACGCAATAATTTTGCCTTTGCGAGAATTAAATTTTGAATCGTTCTGTTATGCAAAAAATTATCATAACAAGTTTGCTGCTACTCCTTAGCTCATTGTGCTTCTCCAACAACCTTCAACTAAAAAATGGTTCGTTGCATGAAAATGTGATTTCCTTTGAAATATCATGGAACAACTGTTGGAACCACACAAATAACGACGGAAACTACGATGCGGCATGGATTTTTACTAAAGGAAAATTGGCAAATGGAGAATGGAAACATCTGGATTTATCGAATAATTCTAATTCTCATCAAACATCTGGTTCAGTTAACCTTGAACTACCTACCGATTGCAAAGGAGTTTTTGCTCTATCAACAAACTACGGAACATTCAGCAGCATTTCATCAACAATCTCTTTGGAAATCGATGATATTTCAGATATTCAAGTAATTGAAGTTTATGCAATTGAAATGGTGCATATTTCCGAAGGAGAATTTTATGTTGGCGATGGGGCATCAATCTCATCCATTGGGGATTCTCAGGGGGAACCTTTCCTGGTTGAATCCGAGAATGAAATTGCAGGAACATCACTAAGCATCGTGAATCCAAACACGTATTTTACCCCGGAAGGGTTGCCAGAAACTATTCCAACAACATTTCCAAAAGGTTTTAAAGGGTTCTACGTAATGAAGTACGAAGTATCACAAATTCAGTACGTTGATTTTCTGAACACCTTAAGTTACAATCAGCAAACGAATCGTACCTCAATTTCTCCCAACGCTGAAACCGGAACCTACGCAATGATAAACCACAACCAGCCCGACAGCTTGTATCGCAACGGCATTGTGATAGTTACTCCAGGGGAAGAAAACGGTGCGCCTGCCGTTTACGGCATAAATGCGAATGGGAATCAGAGTTTTAATGAAGATAGCGATGGGCTAAACCGTGCTGCAAACTTCCTTTCGTGGGCCGATTTGGCTGCTTACCTCGACTGGGCTGCTCTACGCCCAATTTCTGAATTTGAATTCGAGAAGATTTGCCGTGGTTCAGGAAACGAAGCAACTACTGGAGAATTTTCGTGGGGTTCAAGCGAAGTAACCAACGCCAACACTCCTGTAAATGATGGTACGGTTTTTGAAACAGTTAGCGAAAATGCTTCAAGCGGAAGCGGTTTGGCGAATCACGGAAACACTGTTGCATCCCAAGGTTGGGGCTTAAGAGGAGTTCTACGTACAGGTTTTGCTGCTACCGAAAACTCCACAAGAATGGAGGCTGGTGCAGGTTTCTACGGTGTTATGGAGTTGAGCGGAAATGTTTGGGAGCAAACAGTTATGGCTGCGGGTGAAGGCGTTCTTTTTAATGGGAACTTTGGCGATGGCCAAGTTGATGAGAACGGGAACGCTAATGTTGAAGGCTGGTGTAACAATTCTACGGCTAATGGCGTCATACTCCGTGGAGGAGGCTGGGGAAGTACAGTTTCTGAGGTTGGCTCCTATCGCGACCTTGCCGTTTCCGACAGGTTCTATAGCCATCTAAAACCCATTAACAGAAGAAATACCGTTGGAGGACGTGGCGCACGGTAAAAAACATACTAAATTAATGAGCCATGAAGAAAATTAGTAAATCAGTAGCAGGGGCATTCGCAGTAATCGCTATCATTCTAAATTCCAGCAATTTAATTAATGCCCAAAGTTACCAGGGTGGCGAAGGTGGTGGTTACGATTCATTACCCATATCGGTAAATACTTCGATTAGCACCAGCATTAACCAACAACTTTTCGATTTCAGCATATACCCAAACCCAATCACAAACGGCCAAATTCTGAAAGCAAAAATTCAAGGAGTTGAGGGAACCGAAAAAGTAAAGGTTACCGTTTTAGATATGATTGGTAGCAAAGTTTACTCCGATGAGGTTGATGCGTCAACCGATGTATCGTTGGATATTCCCCTAAATAAGCTTCGAAAAGGGATTTATCTTATAACGCTCCAGTATAAACACCATAAAGTTACCCGTCGTTTTACTTTTATTGAGTAGCACCACACATCCTTTTAGCAAATCCTCTTTATTTCGTGTGAAAAATGCTAATTTTGTGGGTCGAATTTGCCACAGAATTTCCCTATGAAATCACGAGTAAAAAACACACGATACTTCACAATTAGCATGTTTTCCGTGCTATTTATGATTCTAATTCTATTCACAATTGCGTTTCCTTGGCAGAAAGACTGCTCCGGTGAAACACGAGGCAGCTTCTTCTCCCCCGATTCGGGTCGCTTCCAAAACCCAACCTACCAGGTGCCAATTCCGAACGAACTCGCCTTTGCAGGCGAAAGTGTTCCGTTACAACTTTTCGATGTTCGCGAAAGCCTCGACCGCGAGTTGCAGGTTAACACCTACTGGCACTCCCAAACCGTTCTCTTACTGAAGCGTGCAAACAGGTACTTCCCAATTATTGAACCAATCCTGAAAAAGAACGGAATCCCCGATGACTTCAAGTACCTTGCTGTTGCTGAAAGTGCCCTCAGCCATGTTGTTTCACCATCACAGGCTGTTGGGTTCTGGCAAATTCTCGAAGCTACAGGTAGGGAGTTGGGCTTGGAAATTAACGACGAAATTGACGAACGCTACCACATCGAAAAATCTACCCAGGCTGCCTGCAATTTCCTAATGAAAAGTTATAAGAAGTATGGTAGTTGGACCATGGCTGCTGCTTCCTATAATTTTGGGCGCAACGGCCTAAACAAGCAGATGGAACGCCAAAAGAACGAGAACTACTACGATATGGTTCTGGGCGAGGAAACCGGACGATACGTTTTTCGTATTCTAGCGCTAAAATGCATATTTGAACATCCAGAAAAGTACGGCTTTTTAATAAATAAAAACGACCTCTATCCACCCATTGAATCCTTTGAGGTAAAAGTTGATTCAACAATAACCAGCATTGCAAATTTTGCTGAACATTTCAACACAAGCTACAAGATAATAAAACTATTAAATCCTTGGTTAAGAGAAGCCTACCTCACCAACAAGGATAAGAAAACTTACGTTATACTGATACCGGAAAAGGGATTCCGTGAGGGAGCCTATCAGTAAATTGAAACATAGCATACAGTTACATGCAAAGCGAAACCCTTAAGGTTGCCAAAGGTGAAGCCCTTGAAATTCAAGTTCAGGGTGCTAAGGTTCACAACCTTAAAAATATTGATGTTAATATTCCACGCAACAAGCTTACAGTTATTACCGGCCTAAGTGGAAGCGGAAAATCATCGTTGGCATTCGACACCATTTATGCTGAGGGTCAGCGTAGGTACATCGAAACGTTGTCGGCTTACGCTCGTCAATTTCTTGGCACCATGCAACGCCCCGATGTTGACAAGATAACCGGTCTTAGCCCTGTTATTTCCATTGAACAGAAAACAACCAACCGCAATCCTCGTTCTACTGTAGGAACCATCACTGAAATATACGATTTTCTTCGTTTGCTTTACGCCAGAGCATCAACGGCATACTCATCTGCAACCGGAGAAAAGATGGTGCGATACACCGATGAGCAGATTGTAAACCTAATTCTGCAAAAGTACGATGGCAAGAAAACCCTGATTCTTTCCCCAATTGTGCGTGGACGTAAAGGTCACTACCGCGAACTGTTCGAGCAGCTTCGAAAAAAAGGGTACCTCAACGTACGAATAAATGGTGAACTAACCGAAATTCGGCCAGCCATGAAGCTCGATCGGTATAAAACGCATTTTATCGAGCTGGTTGTTGATAAGCTTATTGTTTCCGAAAACGATAAAAAAAGGTTAAGCAATTCCGTACTCAACGCATTGAACCAAGGAAAAGGAATAATAATGGTGTTGGATGCCGACAGCCAGCAGCACAGCTACTTCAGCCGCTCATTAATGTGCCCAACAACCGGAATCTCCTACGACGAACCTGCTCCCCACACCTTCTCGTTCAATTCACCCAAGGGAGCCTGTCACCGCTGTAATGGTTTGGGAGTTGTCTCAGAGGCCGACATGGCCAAAGTAATTCCTAATCCGAAGCTAAGCATAAAAAAGGGTGGTATTGAACCTTTGGGTTCACATAAAAACTCACTAATTTTCTGGCAGTTGGAAGCAATTGCCTCCAAATACGGGTTCGATATCAACGATCCCATCGAAACCATTCCTGAGGAAGCTCTGAACGTTATTTTATACGGTTCCGAGGAGCAATTCACCATAAAACACCCGGCAATTGGAGTACGTTCAAACTACTTTCTTAGCTTCGAGGGCGTAATAAACTTCATCCATAACCATCAAAACGAGGAGCTAAACGGGCGTGGTCCTAAATGGGCGCAACAGTTTATCCGACACGTAACCTGCCCCGAATGCAACGGAACACGATTAAAGAAAGAGGTGGAATGGTTTAAGGTTGACGGAAAAAGTATAAGCGAACTTTCCCGAATGGATATCGATTTTCTGGCATCGTGGCTTAATGGACTGGAAAAAAGGCTGGAGAGCAAACAACGTTTAATTGCCACCGAAATTCTGAAAGAAATTCGAGAACGCATTGGATTTCTGGTGGATGTTGGCTTAGGCTACCTTTCGCTCCACCGGAGCGCAGCTTCGCTATCAGGTGGTGAAAGTCAGCGTATTCGGCTTGCCACCCAAATTGGGTCGAAGCTGGTTAACGTTCTATACATCCTCGATGAGCCGAGCATTGGACTCCATCAGCGGGATAACCTTCGTCTGATTGATTCCCTAAAAACGCTTCGCGATAGCGGCAACTCTGTTATTGTTGTTGAACACGATGAGGAGATGATTCTTTCAGCCGATCATGTGGTTGACATGGGTCCAAAGGCTGGCCGGCATGGTGGAAAGGTTGTTGTTGAAGGGACTCCTTCTGAGATACTTATTTCCGACTCACTTACCGCAAAATACTTAAGCCAACGGCTTGAAATTCCGGTTCCGGAGCAAAGACGCAAAGGGAATGGGAAAAGCATTGTTTTAACCGGAGCCCAAGGGAATAACCTAAAAAGCGTGAGCGTTGAGTTTCCTCTGGGAAAATTTATATGTATAACCGGCGTTTCGGGCAGCGGAAAATCGAGCCTCATTAACAGCACGCTCCATCCAGCTCTTACTCGCAAACTTTACCGTTCGCTTGACGAACCATTACCTCACGAATCAATTATTGGGTTAGAAAATATCGATAAGGTTGTTGAAGTTAGTCAGGCTCCCATTGGCCGCACACCCCGTTCCAATCCGGCAACCTACACTGGAGTTCTAACCGACATTCGTAAGCTTTTCGAGCTAACACCCGAGGCTAAAATTCGGGGTTTTAAGGCCGGTCGGTTCTCTTTTAACGTTAAAGGCGGCCGCTGCGAAACATGTAAAGGCGCAGGAGTTCAGGTAATTGAAATGAATTTCTTGCCCGACGTTTACGTTACTTGCAACGACTGCAATGGTCGTAGGTACAACCGCGAAACCCTGGAAGTAAAATTCAAAGGGAAGAATATAAGCGATGTGCTGGATATGACCATCAACCAAGCGGTTGAATTCTTTGAGAATATCCCGTCAATTTACCAGAAAATAAAAACCCTGCAAAGCGTTGGGCTTGGGTATATTACGCTAGGCCAACCTTCTACAACCCTGTCCGGTGGCGAAAGCCAGCGCGTAAAACTTGCCTCCGAGTTGGCAAAACGCGATACCGGAAAAACCCTTTACCTACTTGATGAACCCACAACCGGCCTCCATTTTGAGGATGTTCGTGTGCTGCTCGATGTTCTCAACCGACTAGTTGATAAAGGCAACACAGTTATTGTGATTGAACATAATATGGATGTAATTAAGGTTGCAGATCATATTATTGATTTAGGTCCCGAGGGCGGCGCAAAGGGTGGAAAAGTAATTTGTTCAGGAACTCCGGAGGGAATTATTTTTAACAAGGATAGCCACACCGCAAAATATCTTCATAACCATATTTATAAAAACAAGGAGAAATAAAAAAATCCATCTATATAGTGTACAGATGGATTTTACTAGACTTTGAAACAACTTCTACTGTGAGAAGAAGAAGTTATTCAAATCGTAAATATCATCGAGCTTGTAGGTTGTCTTCTCGTCGAAGAAATCGTCAATTGTAAGAAGCAACTCCTGGAACGAAACGTACCCGTCACCATCCTTATCAACTGGTTTAAACTTATTGGGAACCTTACCAGGTTCAAAGGTTATATTCCTTGTCCAAATGGGCAATACCGGAGCAACACGTACTTCCTCACGGCGAACCGCATTGGGATTGGTAAACATTTCTGCCAGCATTTCGGGAGTAAGCTGTGAGCCCGTTTTATCGACAATAGAACCCGATGGTGTATTAGGCTCTAGATCTATAATATCGGGGATACCATCACCATCCATATCAAAAGGACATCCCAGCGAATCAACCTCTGCACCAACCTGTGTATCAGGACATTCATCTATTCTGTCCCAAATACCATCCAAGTCCTGATCTGCAAATAGGATCTCATACATTGATTCATCAAAATCGAGCATGGCAAAATCTCTATCAACCTTTAAATATTTTGGGTCGGAGAACATGTCGAAGTGTAGAGATACGTTTGTAAACAGGAACATATCGTTAAGCCCGTTATGCTCCGTTCCATATAGTTCTGCCACTCGCTGATCGTAGTTGTCAATTAAATCGGAAAGGGCATAAAAATATGTAGCAGAAACCCTCAAGTTAACACGGTACGAAAGGTAAAAATCTATACCAAACTCAGCAGGAAAAACGGCAGTTGTTGTTGAGTATTTGCCGATTCCATGAAAATCACGTCCTACCAGATCCGTTTCATAATCATTGTCGAAACTGCGAAATCTTGCATTCCAACTGTTTGGAGCCGATTCTGGGATATTTCTGATAGTTCCATCGCTCCAGAAGTTGTAGAATTGAGCAGGATTTGAAATATCATCTCCAAAAAAGATATTCCCTTTGGGAGAAAAAATCAACGAGGAAACGCCAATTGAAAAGTAGGGTTTAAATCTTCTATTTAAACTAGCAATATGCGAAAAACCATACTCAACATTTGCACCTAACATATAAGTTTCGGTACGAAAAGATGAGTTATGGTATATAACACGAAGATCGGTGAATCTATTATCGAAAGGTAACTTATCGGGGTCAGACTGCATGGCAAGGGAAATGTCAAAATCGTGACCCTGTAAATTCCCGTACATCAGGAAAAAATTCAATTTATAGTTATTCTTTTTCCCAATGAAGGTTGACACATTTAACTTGTACCCAAAATTTCCTAGCAAAGGATTTTTACTTGGGTTCTTTATATCGCCCATATAGTGCATTAAACCTGTACCAAATGATATTACAGGTTTGTAAACAGGGTTTTCAACCTCAACTACCTCTTCTAGAAATTGCAAGTAGAAATCTTCGTCATCCTGAGCGAAAAGCATCCCTGAACTTAAAAGCAACAGCGGCAAAAAAAGTAACTTTGGTAATACGTGCTGTTTAATTTTCATTTTATATGCTACTGGTTTAACAAGTTACCTATACCATTGCTGGCTTGTTATCATTAGTGCTTCCTGTACTGTTATACGAATACCATTATTATACGCAGCCACAAATGCATCATCGATTGTGGTTGTATTCCATATTTTCACACGGTAGTCGCGAGCTTCCTTATACTCCCCAAACGAACCTATTGAATACTTGTACCATCCTTCGTGTTTTTCGGTACGAACCTCCTCAGTTATCTTGTAGTTTTTAAAGTACCGTTTGATATCAACTAATCGGTGCCCTGCAGCTATTTGTACCCTGTAGTACACGCCCTCTTCTGGTTCAAGTAGATACGATTTATCTAACTCCAAAGGTTTTTGACTAAATTTTGGTTTATCGGGTATAGCCTGAAATTGGACTGGAATATCTCTTCCCCCATCACCTCCTGTGTACGAAGAACTAATCTCAGCACCAGTGTATGAACCAGTTGAGCCCATAGAAGGAGCAGGAACAGATGCTATTATTCCGTCAAGATTTTTTGGATCAAGATTCGATAAGTCAACATCACGTTGAACGATATCGATAACCTGAGTCGCTTCATTCACAATGAATGAAAACGTTCCGTTCAAATCCAGCACTTCCTTCTCAATGCTATCCTGAGGGCTTAAACGGTAGCTAACAACGAAACGCTGATCGGGTGGGAGATTCATCCAAAGGAACTTAACCGTTTGATCCTTAAATGTAAATATTGCATCGCGAGGATTAATAGCCTCAGCGGTGTATCCCTCAGGGAGAACCTCCTCAATCTTGGCAAACTTCTCGGTACTTCCCTTGTTTACGAGAATATTCACCATCATATCGTTCTCAAAACCAGTATAAAAAGGTGTTTGCCTTATGCAGCGAACATTGCTGGCTAAAAGTGCAACGGGTTGTTGAACCGGAACCATCTGCTGAAACTCAGAAATATCAACAATGAGGTTAGGATCGATACGGCTTGATGGTTGAATTACAATGTCGCTAACCATAACATCAACCGATTTTCGCTGATTCTCATCAATATATGAGAAGAGTCCTTTTAAATTGAATGTTCCCTTTAGCCTTTCGTTTACCTTAACCCTGTAAGCCACCTTAAACTCGTTATCCTGCGGAAGATTCAACCAAATAAACTTAACCTTTTGATCTTCAAAGGAAAAATTGGCGTTGGAGTTGTCAATTAGTTGTGCTGTTAACCCACGGGGTAACTCCTGCTGGAAACGGGCAAAACTTTCCGTTGACCCTTTAATTAGGGTAACCTCAACGTCAAATTCAGCGCCTGCGGTAACTTCTCTTGGAACATTCATTCTAAGAGCTACGTCCTCGCCACCAAAAATACTGAGGAACACCAGCCCAACAACGTTCATTAAGAGAACCAGGTAATGTACCATATTGGTAACTTAATATTACAATTAGTAACTACTTTTTTGTATTTGAATACAATTATAGCAAATATTTAAGTTAAGTTGGTAACAAATGCAGGTAAATATTAAGGTATTGTTGATTTTTTTAGGTTTTTGTTAACAACTTTTCATAAATCAAGTTTCATGTTTTTTTAATTATTACATTGATATACTGCAATTTAAACTAAAATAACTTTTAAATCAACTTTTTTACCCAAAATTTTCAAAATTAACTGTGTTTTTCAATGTTCATCTTTTGTTGTACTTTTAGGAGCAGTTAACCCATAAACAACTCAAGCAATGAAAAAGCTATTTCTAATAATTATCCCTTTATCCACATTACTACTTTCGTGTGGAACCGCTCCTAAAAATGAAGCAAATGAACCTGAGAAGGAAACTATTCAGGTTGAAATTGTTGACAAAGGCAACGTTGATTTCGGCGATTGGTTTCTCGATAAAACCATGCGATACGATTTTTACCATACCGGTAAATTCGATACCGAGCACTTCTCGCACGACAAAACGGTTTCCGACGGGATTTGGTCGGGTAGTAAAACCCAGCTAATCGATGAACTGATGTTCGGATTATATTTCTTCGAAGTAATTGATGCCGAAACCAGCCAGCTGCTCTTCTCCAGAGGATTTGCCAGCATTTTTGGCGAATGGCAAACAACACCGGAGGCTGAAAAGCAGTGGGGTACTTTCCACGAATCGCTCCGATTCCCATGGCCCAAAAAACCCGTGAAAATTATTGTGAGCAAAAGGAATAATAAGAACATTTTCGAAAAAATTTGGATTACTGAGATTGACCCCAACTGGCGACAGGTTATAAAAGCCGATATTGAGCCAAGCTATAAAATTTACCCAATTGTTGAGAATGGACCTGCCTGTGAGAAGCTCGACCTTGTAATACTTGGCGATGGCTACACCGAGCAGGAAATGGAGAAGTTCAGAAACGATGCCAAGCGACTAGCAGAAGCGTTACTGAGCGTAGAACCCTACAGTTCACGAAGGAACGATATTAATGTTCGTGCTGTTGAAACCCCTGCAATGCAAAGCGGTATTAGCAAACCCCACCACGGAGTTTACCGCCGTTCTCCACTTTCAGCACACTACAGCACCTTCGATTCCGAACGATACGTTCTGGCATACGACAACAGAACCATCCGAAACGTAGCATCAACCGTGCCCTACGATTTTATGGTAATTCTTGTAAACGAGCAAACCTACGGAGGCGGAGGAATTTACAACCTTTACACAACCGTTGCAGCCGATAACCTTTTTGCCGATTACCTGATGATTCACGAAATGGGCCACCACATGGGCGCTTTGGCGGACGAGTACTACACCTCATCGGTTGAGTATGAGGTACCCGATATTTCGATTGAACCTTGGGAAAAGAACATTACAGCCCTTCTCGACAAAGAAAACTTAAAGTGGAAGGAGCTGGTTGATGATGAAACACCCATTCCCACACCATGGAACAAGGAGGAGTTCGATAAGTTTGGCTACCAAATACAAAAAGAGCGCGATAGCCTAAGGGCAGCCCACGTTCCCGAGAAAGTAATGGAAGAACTATTCCTTCGCCAGAAAATGGCTGAGGAAAAGTTTATTGCCAACGAGAAGTACGCCGATAAGGTTGGTGCTTTTGAGGGAGCAGGATACCAACCAAAAGGGTTATACCGCTCGCAGCTTAACTGCATTATGTACACACGCCACACCGAGTTCTGTAAGGTTTGCCAGCATACTATCAACGAAGTAATTGATCAGTATTCAAAGTAGAGTTTAAATATTCCATTTATCAAAGGGGTGATACTTTCAAAAGTTTCATCCCTTTATCTTTTATAAAAGTTGACGAAATATTTTATTTTTTCGTTTTACTAACTTAATTTGCACTTAAAACCCACAATACCTAGCCATGATATACAAGTTTAGGATGATATCGAGCGACGACAAGGCATTCCTTCGTGATTTCGAGGTGAACTCGGATAGCACCTTTCTTGACTTTCATAATTTCATTCAAAAGAATCTGAGCTACGACCCGCACATGCTAGCATCGTTCTTCCTTACCGATGAGCATTGGAACAAAGGGATGGAGCTAACGCTAATTGACATGGAAAACGATGCCGGTCCGGCCGCCATTCCAATGGATAGCGTAAAAATCAACGATTTAATTAAGCACAAGAAAGAAAGGCTGCTCTACGTTTTCGATATTTTTAGCGATAGGGCATTCTTTTTAGAACTTTTCGAAACTCATCAGCCTGAAACTGGCAAAAAGTACCCCGCTTGTTCGGCCTGCATTGGAGAACCGCCCGTTCAAACTGAGTTGGAGGATATTAAGTACACTGCCGATACGCTTGACGACGATTTGCTGAATGAGATAAGTAACGACATAGGTTTCGACGATGATTTTAGCTCCGATTCGTTTCAGGAAGGGGATTACATTGACGAATGAAAGAGTTGAGCAAGTTCCTTATAGTTCTTCTTGGCCCAACAGGAGTTGGCAAAACTTCACTAAGCATTCAACTGTCAAATGCGCTGGATGCACCTATTGTTTCTGCCGATTCGCGGCAGTTTTTCCGTGAAATGAAGGTTGGGACAGCCGCTCCTACTGAACGCGAACTTAACCAGGCAACCCACTATCTTATTGGCAATAAATCGATAACAGAACGGTACAGCTGCGGAATGTTTGAGTTGGATGCGTTGAATACACTTGAAATCATATTTCAGGAGCATAAATCAGCGTTACTAGTTGGTGGATCAATGCTTTACATCGATGCGATTTGCAAAGGGATTGACGATTTTCCTACTCCCGATCCTGAGCTTCGAAAAACGTTAGAGAATCAGCTGAAGAATGAAGGAATTGATAGCCTACGCTCGCAGCTAAAAATTCTCGATCCGGAGCAATACAATAATATCGATTTAAAAAATCCGCAGCGCATTCTAAAAGCCGTTGAAGTTTGCCTGCAAACAGGCAGAACCTATAGCTCGTTCCTTACCCAACCCCAGAAAGTTCGACCCTTTGGAATTGTGAAAATTGGGCTAAACCGGCCACGAGAGGAGCTCTACTCTATGATAAACCAGCGGGTTGATAAGATGATTGAGAATGGCTTGGTTGAAGAGGTAAAAGGTTTGTACAAGTACCGAAATCATAACGCCCTTAAAACCGTAGGTTACCGTGAAATTTTCGACTTTATCGATGGGAAAATCAGTCTCGATGAAGCAGTTGAACTAATAAAACGTAACTCGAGAAGGTACGCCAAGCGCCAGCTAACATGGTGGGGTCGCGATAATGAAATTACCTGGTTTCATCCTGACGATGAAGAATGTATTCTTGAATTTATGAGAGGAAAAATTAGTTGCTAAAATTTCACATCGCAATTACAAATTGCATTTCCTTAATAAAGAAAAGAAGCAATCAATTGTTTCCAAAAAAGATTGCTTCACTTCTCGCCTGCCCACCCTGCCTGTCCTGTTTGCCGACAGACAGGCGCAGGCTGACTTAAAATTACGTACTGTAAAATTTATTTAGATAAAATCTTTTCTGCCATTTTCTGAGCTAGAATATCGCACTTCTCATACTTACTCTCAGATGGTTTTCCATAAATCTCGGCTGGTTCGGCAACCAACTCCAACTCCGAATCCTCGGCAAACTCCATAAGTTTCTTCACGCCTCCTCCATTCCAGCTGTAGCTTCCAAAAATACCGAGGTACTTATTCTTAACTTTCATATGATTTAGCTCACGGGTTAGGTTCTCCATTAACGGGAACATTTCGGAATTGTATGCACAGGAACCTAAAATAACCCCCTTATATTTCCAAATTTCGTTAATTAGGTGACTAATATGCGTGCGCGAAACATCGTGAATACGTATGTTCTTAACTCCGTTTTCGTTCAACTTCCGACCGATATAATCGGCCATTAACTCAGTGTTCCCGTACATTGAAGCCACTACAATAACTACGCCCTCCTCTGCCTCGTACCTGCTCCACATATCGTAAAGATCGATTACTTTCTTCGGATTTTCTCGCCACACAGGCCCATGAGTGGGTGCTATAACATTTACGGGTGTTCCATTTAGTTTAGCAAGCGCCTTCTGCACCATGTTACTATACTTGCCTACAATATTTGAGTAGTATCTACGCATCTCTTCCTCGAAGAAGTCGAAGTTGATTTCGTCGTCAAAAATACCACCATCAAGGGTTCCGAAGCTACCGAAGGCATCACCGGTAAAAATAATCTGCTCGGTGAAATCGTATGTCATCATGGTTTCGGGCCAGTGAACCCAGGGAGTCATTACAAATTTAAGGTTGTGGTAACCAAGGGGAAGAGTATCTCCATCCTCAACTTTTAGCAGCCTATCGGTGATTCCGTAGTACGCCTCAACAATTTTAAAGGTTTTAACATTTCCCACAATGGTCACGCCTTCGAAGTGGTCGTATATTGCCTTTACTTCGCCAGAGTGATCGGGCTCCATATGGTTAATAATTAAGTAATCGAGCTTCTTCCCATCGAGAAGTTTTTCGATTCGCTCAATGTAGTTACCTGCGGCTCTATCTTCCACCGTATCAACCAGGGCAGTTTTCTCATCAACAATGAGATACGAGTTATAGGAAACACCCCTATCGAGCGGCCACATGTTTTCAAAAAGTCGTTTACGCCGATCGTTCACTCCAATCCAGTGAACTTTACCTTTTACAGGAACTGAGTAGTGCATGGTATAATGGTTTTATAATTTGCGAAATTGAAGCGCAAATTTACAAAAAAGTTCCCTGAAACCATAACGCTACTCGTACTTGAGCGAGTCGATTGGGTTTGCCCTTGCAGTTTGCCACGAATGGTACGAAACGGTTACGAATGCAATAAGTAAACTTAGCAAAAGGGCAAAAAGGAAGAACACAAGGCTTATATTCGTTTTGTAGGGGAACCCTTCGAGCCATCTACTCATTGAGTACCATGCAATTGGCCATGCAATGGCATTTGAAATTAAAACGAGAATTGTGAACTCTTTTCCCATTAAACCAACTATATTAAGCGTTGAGGAACCTAACACTTTTCGAATTCCCATCTCCTTAATTTTCGATTGAAGAATGAACGCAGCTAACCCAAACAACCCCATGCAGGCAATAAAAATTGCTATAAACGAAAAGTGCCCGAATAGTTTTGCCATTCGAATTTCGGACCGATACAAGTTTTCGAAGCTTTCATTTAGAAACGAATACTCAAACGGAGTTTCAACAGAGTACTCCTCCCAAATACCTCTGAGCCCCTCAATAACCGAATGAATGTTGTTCCCATCGATTCGGATATTGAAAGTATTGTAAGCAGAGTTTCTAAAGTTCAATGCCAGTGGGCCAATTGGGCTGTGAAGAGAATTGAAATTATAATCCTTTACAATTCCAATAATGTATGAATCTATGTACTTACTATTGAGTTTTTCTCCAGTAATTTGGTTAATACCAAGCATTTTTGCAAAAGTTTCATTAATAATAACAGTCTCTTTTACATCCGAAGGCCTATCCCAATCGAAGTTTCTTCCTTCTACCAGCTCAAGTCCAAGGACATTAATATAATCGGGATCAACCGGTTGAAAAGTGAAATTATGGTGCTGCCCTAGGCTATCGTAGCAGCTTTCCTGCCAGGAAATTTCACCCGGTTTGGAATTTGAACGAGAAATTCCGAGAACACCTGAAACTTTTTGCACTTTTTCTTTCAGTGTTGGATATTCGAAACGAACTTTTCGAGGTTGCTGAATTGTTATAATCTGGCTTTTATCAAAGCCAACATCGTAGCCCGTAAAGTATTTAATTTGACTATATATAATTATAGTCACAATAATAAGGCCCACCGAAACCGAAAACTGAAAAACAATTAGCACTTTTCGGAACAAACCCTTCCCTGAGCCTTTGAGAAGTTCCCCTTTAAGCACTCTTACTGGGTTGAACGAGCTCAGGAAAAGTGCTGGGTAAAAGCCCGAAACGAGACCGATAACCAGAGAACCCATTATCATTGAAACAATCAACCATTTACTTGAGAAAAAGGAAGGGACAACCGTACGCTCAATGAGATTGCTAAAAACTGGTGAAAATAGTTCAACGAAAACAACAGCAACTAGCAGCGACAAGAAGGCAACTAAAACCGATTCTCCTAGAAATTGGGCAACTATTTTTTTACGATTACCCCCGCAAACTTTCCTCACACTTATCTCCTTCGCCCGGGTTGAAGCTCTGGCTGTACTTAAGTTTATAAAGTTAATACAGGCCAAGATTAGTATTAGAAAAGCCACAACAACCATAACCCTTATAAACTTTAGGTTCCCATGTCGAACTGCTCCCTCAAAGGGAAGCAACCCCTGAAAGTATATGTTTCTCACGGGGCGAAGCGTCATCTCAAATCTGGTGTTGGAATTTATTAATTTAAATATTTCATCTGACAGTTTCTGCTCAACCTTCTCCTTATCGCTGGCAAAACGTAATTTAAGGTATGTTGGATTATTCATATTGTTTAGCAGCTGGTTTCGGTAGTTTTCTCTACCACTTATAGCCACGTACTGTTCAAATGAAAACACTGCATTGAATGGGAAGTGAAAATTATCAGGATTTTTAATAACAGCCGTTACCAGCATCTCAATGCTATCGTTGAATGTAAGTGTTTTTCCTACTGGATTTGTATTACCAAAAACCCTTTTGGCTTCACTTAGTGTTAACACAAGAGAATTGGGTTGAGAGAGAGGGTTTTGGGAATCGCCTACAAGAACATCAAACCCAAAAAAACGAATGAAGTTGCTGTTTGCCGCTATGTAGCTGTTTGCTCTTACTGAGTTTCCCTCCTTTTTAACAGCGTCGTTACTCACTGCGTTGGGCTGTATCATTGCAGAAGTTTCAATTTCGCCACATAATTCAGCAGCTTTTTCAAAAAAACCAGGCCCCATTATAGCCCAGTCGCCACACTCAACCCTGAATATTCTGTTTTTATCATTAATAAACTTATCTATTTGTAGTTCCTGATTAATAAATATCATTATTAAGATGAAAACCCCCATACCCAAACCTAATCCCAGTATGTTAATGGTTGATGTTAATTTATTCCTTAGTATACTTCTTACAGCAGTTATTAAGTAGCTTTTAACCATGGCTATTTAGTATTTATTATCATTTAAATAACCAAGGTCATGCCAAAGCAACCAAAAACCTGTGTTACATGTACTTAAGGAATTAAAAAGATATTCATAACGTAATGATATGTTTCTATAAAGAACAATATATGTACGTTATCGAACAGGATGGTGTGTGTGCAAGAGCTTATTCTGAGAAATCTTTTAATAACTTTTCTACTTCCTCCTCGGTACTATGTAGCTGAGCCTTACAATACTTAAGAAGTTCGGCAACTCTGCTCACATTCTGTGGAAGCTCATCAATCTCAATTTCATTATTTTCAATTTGAGCAATAATATCTTCAATCTCCTCTATTGCTTGCGAATATGTAATCTTCTTTTTAGCCATTGCGTTACAAATTATTTAAAACTAAATCAAGGGAAGCGAGATATTGAAAGTTGAACCAAAACCCATTTTGCTTTCAGCCCATATTTTTCCACCATTCGCCTCTACGAATTCCTTGCAAACTATAAGCCCCAACCCTGTGCCCTTCTCTTTATGAGTCCCTTCTGTCAAATTTGCCCCATCTATACTAAAGAGCTCCGATAGATTTTTTTCACTCATACCAACACCATTGTCTTTAACGCTAACTAGAACTTCTGCTCCTTTTTGTTCTACCAGTAAAAGCACTTTGCTATCAACATTTGAAAACTTTATAGCATTGGAAACAAGGTTTCTTAGAACTGTTACAATAGTGTCCCTGTCGCAAAACACCTCAATACCTTTTGAATCGGGAATAATTACTTGAATATTTTTAGAGTTAGCCTGAAGGCTAAGTTGCTGTTTTACAGTTTCAAAAATATCGATAATATTAATTTTTTGGGAGTTTAGTTTTATGCTAGCAGTTTGGCTCCTCGCCCATCCCAAAAGGTTCTCAATTAGGTTGAGTAGGTTTTGAGATGAATCGTGAACATATCCTGCATACTCAGTAATTTCAATAGCATTTTCTTTCCCCGTTTTGCTTTTCATTACCTCTGTAAGCCCAACCAGTGCAGTAAAAGGGCTCTTCAAATCGTGCGCAATTATTGAGAATAGTTTATCCTTCGTTTTAACGGTTGCCTTCAATTCCTTCTCGGATTCAGTAAGTTTCTCATTCACCTCATTTAACAGAATATTTTTCTTTCGAATAACTAGATATCCGTACAAGCTTGCCGATGCGAGCAAAAGGATGAAAACTAGGCCTAAGGTTAGGAAATAACTCCTCATTTTCTGACGTTCAATCTCATAGGTTTTAATTTTGTCTTCCTGAACCAACCTGTTCACTTCGCTCTCTATCATTTTAATTTCTTCGGCTTTTTTATTTAGTTCCAAATCGAGGCTTGCCTGCCAAATTGATTCCTTCTGACTAATGCCCTCCAAACTATCACGAACAGTAATGTGCTTTTTATAAAAATCAAGAGCTTGATTATAGTTTCCTCTATGTAAAAAATAATTATGAAATGCAAGAAGTGATGTTTCGAGTAGTTTTCCGTTATTTGTTGAATTTGCCAGTGATAATGCCAGCTGAAGATTTTCATGAGCTATGGTATACTGCCCCAGCGTTACCTGAATTTCACCAATTTTTCGCAGGCATAGACCCCTTCGGTCTAGATCGAAAATTTTCCCGTATAAAATAGATGCTTTTTCGAAAGAAAGCATTGCATCCTCAAGTCTTCCTTCTTTAAGCAACACGTTCCCGAGCTCATTTTCAGTATCGGCGATTCCTCGCTGATCGTCATTCTCTCTAAATATATCTAACGACCTACCCAGCGCTTTTTTAGCTTCGCTAAAACTATTCATATCAGCATACGCATTAGCAACGCTCCGAAGTGCCTGGGCTGAACTTAACATGTTCCCAGTTTTAATACGTATATTCAACGCCTTTTTATAACTTTCAAGCGCTTGTTCAGGACTCCCCAAGTCTCTATATGTGTTACCTTGGTTTATGAATACATAAGCCTTCCCAAGCGGGTCAGTTTCCTCTGAAATTAGTTCAAGCGCACGGTTAAAGTAGTTTAACGCATTATTATTTGAGCCTAACATACGGTATACTATTCCAATATTTGTTAAAGTTCTCGATGCATCAGAATGTGCCCCAAGCTGTTGTCGAATTTTTAGAGATAGGAGATAATACCTGATAGCATCGGCAAGTTCTCCGTTCTGTAGGTAAATGTTTCCCATATCGTTATATGCAGAAGCCAACTTAATTTCATCATTAAGTTCATTCCTGATATCTATCGATTTGTGAAGAACCTCCTTTGCTTTCTCAAACTGGTTCAGCTGCGCATATACTCTCGATAAATTCTCGTAGGTTGATGCACTACTGCAACGGTATCCTGTCTCAATGCGAATTTCTACACTTTTGGTGTAGTATGAAACAGCGCTCGCTGGGTCGTTTTTCCGAAGTTCGAGACTTCCTTTCAAGTTCAGTATTTCAGCGATAGAAGGATTATCCTTCAAGGCAACGGCAATTTTTAGGGCATAATCTAAATCTTTCTCCGATTCGGGAAACCTGCCTAAATCTCTTTTCGCAATGCTAGCATCAATGTACGATTCAAGAACTCCAATTGAATCGTTCATTGATTGATAATTATCTGTGGCTATACCAAACTGCTGAATTGCTTCATCGTAATTACTTTGCATGTAGTATGAGCTGCCCAGAATGCTGAAGCATTCTGCAAGAATTAGCTTGTTATTTGTTTTTTGAGCAACCTCAATGGCGATATTTAACGTTAACACAGATTCTTTGTATAACGAGAAGTCCTTCTGAATCTTGGCCTTATGATGAAGCAGCTGAGTTTGAGTTTCCAAATCACTGAGACTTCTTGCTTTTTGGATTTTTTCATCAAGAAACTTTACTGCTTCGGAATAGCCAAAAACAAATGCCAGGTAGTTCGCTTTCACAAACGTAAACTCTCTTACAAAACGCCTTTTCTCAGTGGTGTTAACCTCTTTTTCGAGGCTATTCAGGTAGAACTCGGCTCTAGGTTTATCTTTAGCATTAACATAGATATTTGCAATAAGAATTGTTACTGCCTTCTGTTTTTCAGCATCGTTCTCAAGTCGGGTATTCTTTAATACATTATTTGCCAACAATAAAGCACGCTGAGGATCCTCTGTCATGAATTCCAAAGAGCTGTTCAACAAAGAATCATTGAATGATTGGTACCACTGAACAGTCCATTTTGCATTGGTGCTAGGAGTAGCAGACAAAGGGGAAATTATTGCAAAAAGAAGTACCAGCGTTTTAATAATGAGGGGGAAAAAATGTCGCATAAATTTATATTGATAAGGTATTATTCCTTAACCTATTATTATCCCCACCTATGAATCGGCAAGGTAAAACTAAACGTGCTTCCTTTCTCCTTCTGGCTGGTTACCCAAATTTTTCCACCATTCTTTTCAATAAATTCCTTGCAAAGAAGTAGTCCTAAACCTGTTCCCTCCTCATCCGCTGTTCCTTTTGTACTAAACGATGCATCGAGCCTGAATAGTTTATCGAGTTCATCCTTACTCATACCCACACCTGAATCAGTAATCGAAACTTCAACGTACTTATCTTGTTCTTGGGCATTTACAGCTATTTTCCCGCCAATGTTGCTGAATTTTATAGCGTTGCTAAGTAAATTTCTGATTACAGTAGAAATAATGTTCTTATCAGCATAAACCATTAAGTGATTCTCAACCCTTACTACAACTTTGATATTTTTGTTATCAGTAACTTTTTCAAGAAATTCAATTTCCTGATGTATTGATGGCAAAAGTGGGAAAAGTTCTGGTTTATAAACTATGGTTCCAAGTTGTGTGCGTGACCACTGCAGTAGGTTATGTAAAAGTTTAAATAGATTCTGAGCAGATTCATAAATAATTTTAATATACTCCTTTGATTCCTCCCTGGAGCTGGTTTCGAAGTTATTCATGAGGTACTCGCTAAAACCTAGAAGTGCGTTAAAAGGGTTCTTTAAATCGTGGGCAATTATCGAGAAGAACCTATCCTTCGTTGCATTCAACTCCTTCAAATGCTCCTCCGATTCCTTAAGTTTAGCATTTGCCTCCTCTAACTGCTTGTTCTTCTCAGAAAGAAGTTGATTCGCGCTCTTTTTCGATTGTAAATTACTATAAATTAGAACTGCTATTACTAGGAGAAGAACCGATGAAGCCCACCAAAATCGCTGGAGATTTTTTTGCCTTTTTATCTCTAGATTTTTAATTTCATCGTTCTTTTTGAGAAGCTGTATCTCCTGCTCCTTCCTTTCGGTTTCGAATCGAACCTGCATTTCCATTAACTTCTCATTCCTGTCAATATTGTATAGGCTATCTTTAAGTTCCATGAACTTTGCATTGTGCTCAAAAGCCTTCTTATAATCCTGATTGTATAGGTAAATTTTGCTTAAAATTTCTTGGCTTTCGGCCTTATATTGAAGGTCTGTTGTTTTGGGTTCATATGAAAGAGCCTCAAGAACATACTCCATGGCTTTTTCAATATTTTTTGAATGGTAATGTACCCAGGCAATATTATTCAACGTGTTCATACAACTTGAGTAATCGTATATTTCTTTAAAAGTTCGGAGGGAACTCATGTACGACTCAAGGGCGCTTCGGTAGTTTTTTATTTTTGCATGAAGATACCCAATGTTATTAAGGGCAGTAGCAATGCCCCTCTTGTCCTTTTCGTCCATTGCAATGGCAAGAGACTTGGAGTAAAAGTCGAGCGCTTTCTCATTTTCATCCAACTCATCGTAGATAATTCCTAAGTTATTGGAGGAAGAAGATATTCCTGAAACATCGTTCTGCTCCACGTAAATGGAATAAGCTTTTTTGTAGTACTCAAGCGCTAAAGAGATATTATTCAAGTCTCGGTGCAGAGAACCTATAAAACTGTAAGCTGATGCCATACCAAGTTGATCCTTGTAGTGAATAAAAATATTGGCTGCTTTAATACCGTACTCTAGGGCCTTATTAATATCACTTACAGTTTTATACACACCAGCAATCCCTAGTAGGATGTGCGCATTGAAAATATAATCTTCGTTTGCTTCACAAATCTCCACTACTTCTTTATATGCATCAATAGCTTCGGTATACTTACCCATATCAGCATACACCAAGGCCATATTATTCAAGGTAAAGGCTACCTTCTGCAAATCGCCTACTTTATCTCTTTGTTTTTTTGAAAGCGTGTAGTAATCGAGGCTTTTTTGGTTTTCATGGATAAAGGAGTATGCGTTGCCTAAACTATTGTATGCATCTCCCAATAACTCATCGCTATTGGTTAGTTTTGCAAAATCGAGTGCTCTGTTGGCAAAATAGATGCTACTATCGGGATTCGAAGCCCAGTATAATTTTGAGAGCTCAACATAAAGGGTTACCTTTTCAATGTCATTTGCTTGATGCACTCGCACAAGCAAACTATCTAACCTCTGTTGAAATCCTTGGGCTGAAACAACAATACTCCAAAAAAATAATACAATAAAAAAACCACTCTTTCGTTTCACTCGATTTCTAAATTTTTTGTGAAATATAGTCATTTTTACTAGGTTTCCTTTATTGAAACCGTTTTTTTTCGAACTTTTTAATCACACTTTCTACCCTTCCCTCAATAATATACGTTTCCATTTCATCATCAATCTTGAGTTCTTCAACATTTCTAAGCGGTTTGCCATTCACAAGGGTAATTGAGTATCCTCGTTGAAGAACCCTGGTTGGTTCAACCAAAACTAATGTGCTGGCAACTGAATTATGTTTGGTTCTTTGTCTCTCAATTTTATTATGGCATAAGTATGATAAACTCTTTCTAAAATTTGCCAAAGCATTCAATTCGCTCAAGGATTTATACTCAAGCAGGCTGGCTAACTGTTTTATCAGCTTTGCACTTTCTCTTTCTTTTTTAAGAGCATACCTCTTGGAGTAATCGTTCAAATTAAAGGCAAACATTTGTAGAGACAATCGAAGGTTAGCTGTATGCTTCAGAATGCTGGGAGCAATTTTAATCTGCAAGGTACTTAGGTTGCTTTCGTACTCGTTTAGCATCAGCTTCGTATGCTGCTTAAAATCGTCGGCCAACGTGTTGGTTAGTGCTTCTGCTTCGTAAAAGGCATTAACTAAAAACTCTGCGGCTGCAGTTGGCGTTTTAAGGCGTGTGTGCGCAACCATATCGGCAATTGAGATATCCTTTTCGTGTCCAATTCCAGTTATAACAGGAAGAGGGAACTGAGCGATATTGCTGGCTAAGGTGTAGCCATCAAAACACGACAGATCGGTTTGAGAGCCTCCTCCCCTAATAATTGCTACAACATCCCAACTTTCAACCTCATGGTTAACCCGATTTAATGCTTCAACAACCGATTCTTCTGCTTTTGCTCCCTGTACCGTTGCAGAGAATATTTTGTATGAAAAACGATAACCAAATGCATTAGTGTCGAGCTGATTTATGAAATCTTCGTATCCGGCTGCTGAGGGCGACGATACAATTGCAACTCGTTTTGGAAGCAGAGGGAACTCCAGCTCCTTGTTCATGTCGATAATTCCATCGGCCATAAGCCGTGCAAGGGTTTCCCTTCGTTGCTGCTCAATATCGCCAAGCGTAAAGGCTGGATCAATATCCTGAATGTTAAGAGAGATTCCGTATACTGAATGGAAGTTGACACGGCATAGTACCTTTACTTTTATTCCAACATCGAACTTAACTCCGGTTGATGTTTCGAAGAATGGTTTTATTACCCTGAATACACCAGCCCATACAGTAGCCCGAATTTTTGCTTTTGGCTGGGTTCCCGACTCTTCTTTCTCAACCAGCTCAAGGTAGCAATGCCCGGTTCTGTTAAACTTACAATCTGCAATTTCAGCTGTAACCCAGTAGCTATCGCCAACCCCTTCTTCTAAAACCTCTTGAATATGCTGAGTTATTTCAGAAAGAGTAAACTGATTTTTCTGAAAATCCCTCATAGGCTGGTTTTTACAAATTTTCCTGTGTAGTAATTATTCCCCTGGATTAGCCTTAAAAAGTAAACACCCTCAGGGTAAGTTTCTGGAATATCAATGTTTATAACGTTTCCCGTTGAACTGATAACTTCACCAACTAATTGTTTACCTGAAATATCGAAAAGGGAAAGAAACATTTCGTTGCAATTATTGCAAGGAATTAGAATGGTTAACTTTCCGTTGGTTGGATTTGGAAAAAGCCTGAGATTCGCTTCTCCTCTGGGGAAATTCGGTAATTCATTCAGCGCCAACTCAAAATCGGGTATTCCGTAGCCAAGCGTTGGCGAAGGGTTGCTGAACTGCGAAGCCGAGCGAATCGTAAAGTTGTAAATTTCTTCTGCCGAAGCATCGGGAAGCGCCTGCCACAAGCAGCTGATTAAACCAGATACTAATGGTGCTGAGAGCGAAGTTCCGTTTGCAGTCGATATTTCGCCTGACACCTGCTGAACAGCGGTTAAATAGCCCATCGATACTACATCGGGTTTTACTCGTCCATCGGCCGACGGGCCAACTGAACTAAACGATACGTATTCTCCCTTGCTATCAACGGCACCAACCGCAATGGCTCCAAACGCATCAGAAGGGGTAATAATTCGCCCCCACTCGTTATTTGCCTCGTTTCCTGCACTTGCAACAACAATCATTCCTACATTAGCAGCAATATTTGCAGCGCGAGCCGAGGGGGTGGTTTCTCCATCCATATCTGAGAATGTATGATTCTGCCACTCGGAATCAAACTCGTAGTAACCTAACGAGGAGTTGATAACGTCAGCACCTAAACTATCGGCAAGTTCGGCAGCAGCAGCCCAGTTGTACTCCTCGATAATTTGCTCGGAGGTGGCATCCTCGCTCCGAATAAGAATGTACTCCGCCTCAGGAGCAGTTCCCACAAGAACTTCGGGAATATTTGCGGCCATAGCCGACAAAACAATGGCACCGTGGTAATGCTCATTGTATATGTTGGATGTAGGGTTTACAAAATCCTTTGTGTAAATTATTTTGTTGTTGCTACGTAACGAATCGAATGCGCTCATAACATTCACGCTATTGAACCCTGAATCAAAAACAGCGATGCGCATTCCGTTTCCCCTGAACCCCAAATTATGGAGCTTGTGGCCGTTCATCATTTTTACTTGTGCTGCCGATGCACCATAGCTGTAGTAGTCTTCAGCACTTGCTTTCGACGAGTATGCCTGAAAGAAATCTTCGTCGGCCAGCGGAATACCCTTTGCTTGGGAATCGAAAACCATAAACACTCCATTCACAAAAGTTTTATCGAGAACATTGTTAACCATTTCCTCGGTGGAAATCACAGCAATAACCCCATTAAACCATTTCAACGAATACAGAATATTCACACCAAGCTGTTCAATTTCATCAATGTACGATTGCGACACCGGTAAGTCGCGCTCAGTGATAGCAATTCCTTGTTTTGCTCTTCGCTCAATCGAACGTTGTGTAAGAAATTCAGAGGGGTTATCTACACTGAACTGTGTTCCGTTTTTATCGGTAAATGCTATGAAATATTTCTCCTGCGAACTTGCATTCAAGAATAACATTGAGCAAATGAGGAGAAGAAGCAGATTTTTACTTTTCATAGTTGTATTTTATATGAATAAAACACTAAACTTCTGTTTTTTGTTGAACCTTCACAACTTTCCCATTGCACTCTACAACATCTCCATTGCGAATTTTTGCTCTTTTTCGGGTTTCCTTGACTCCGTTGAGTAAAACCATTCCATCAACAACCAGCATTTGGGCTTCGCCTCCGGTTTGAGCAATTCTGCATGCTTTAAGCAGCTGTATTAGCGGAATGAATTCTGTTTCAATAACGAACACCTTCATATCATATTTTTTATCTCACCAAGTTAATCACTTTAGTCAAATATAAATCGTGAATAACAAATAAAAAAAGGGAGAATACCCTTTGGTTCTCCCTTCTTAAAATTTTTACACCAATTTATTTGGTAGCATTTTCAAGTCTTTTTAATATTGAAAAGATGAAGGTTGCTGCGATTAGACAAAGAACCACCAAGATTCCCCAGAATTGCCATAGTTGAATTTTATTCCAAAGAAAACCAACCAAAGCAACGCCATAGTTACCAATTGCAGTTGCAGCAAGCCATCCGCCTTGCATTAGACCTTTATATTGAGGTGGAGCAACTTTTGATACAAATGATAAACCAATTGGGCTAAGGAAAAGTTCTGCAATTGTAAGAATAAAGTAAGTGCTAATTAACCAATATGGACCAACTGCAAAAGCATTATCAACTCTGGTTTCTCCAATGTTTCCAGGAGCCATTCCAATTAATGAAAGCGACCCAACTACAAGCACGGTAAACCCTACAGCTGTAATCACCATACCAATACCAATTTTCTTTGGATCTGAAGGATCTTTTGCTTATTTGCCAGCATACTAAATATTCCAACTACAATAGGTGTTAACGCAACAATGAAGAATGGATTAAAATGCTGGAATTTTTGTGGTGTAAATAGGTTGCTAGCTTCATAACCACTAATTCTGAAGAACGCAATTACCGCAAAAGCAGCAGCCATAATCAATCCACCAATACGTAGAGCCTGACTGTTTTTTCGCTGAAAAAATAGAACAACACCTAATACAGTAAGAGCAATTGGTAACAATCCGAACAGATCGAACCAAATGTTTGTATACTTTCCAACGGTATCTACCGTGTAATCTCTAGCAAATGCAGTCATTGCGGCACCATTCTGATGGAATGCCATCCAGAAGAAAATAACCACCATGAAAACAAGAATCAAAGCAACCATTCTTTCTTTAACCTGCTTAGGAGTAAGAGTGATAACTTTATCTTTAAGTTCTGTAGATTTCGCTTTCTGCTTCTCAGTAACATCGGCATGTTTATAGAATTTCCTGAATCCCCAGAAAATAAGCATTGAAACAATAAGTGAGATGGTAGCAACACCGAAAGCCCAGTGGTAAGAATTCGAAAGTTCGTTGATGTAGTAAAGCGAGAATTGTCCCAAATCGCCCGACATCGATGAGAAAGCAACTTGCTCTTTGGCAAGATCAGTAAGTTTTAGGGTTTCATCTGCAGAAATTGTTCCATCGAGAAACTTATGAGCTAATGCTGGAATACCTCCACTATAGGTAAGATTCGACCCTTTAAGCATCCAGTTGCTTACCGCTTCAGCTGCAGTTGGAGCAAACATTGCACCAACGTTAATACCCATGTAGAATATGTTGAATCCGAGTGAACGATACTTTTCAAATCTTTCCTCAGCATCGTACAAGTTTCCAACAAGAGCCTGCAGGTTCCCTTTAAAAAAACCAGTCCCCAAGGATATTACTGCTAAACCTCCAATTACCAATGGTAATCCACTAGTTTTTGATTCGAGCGACCATTGTGTTGGAATAGCAATTAATATATAGCCTAAGAACATAACTATTAATCCCAAGCTAATAGTTTTTCCGTACCCTAATACTTTATCGGCAAGAATACCGCCGATAAGTGGCATGAAGTAAACGAACGCCAAGAAAATCCCAAAATACTGGGAAGCAACTTCATATTTAAACCCGTACTTTGCCTGAAGGAAAAGTACAAAAATTGCCAGCATGGTGTAGTACCCAAATCGTTCGCCCATGTTAGCAAAAAGAGCCACAAATAATCCTTTCGGATGGTTCTTCAACATAACTTATTGTTTTTTAGTTAATAATTTTCAAAACAAAAATTCAAGCGTGGGCAAATATAGAAAAAACTTTTATCCTTTCACATTAAATCAATCAGTTCACACCATTTCATCCAATGTTATTCTCTGTTTTGCGCTGAAAAAGATTATATTTGCTTATGTTTTAAAAGTCTCAAACAAATGCGATTTTTTTTAACAAGCCAAATACGTGAAATCGATAGTAAAACCATCGAACGTGAACCCATTGCCTCTATTGATTTGATGGAGAGGGCCGCAGAATCGATTTTTCGGTGGATTGTAGCAAACTACTCCTCCAAGAATTCTTTCTCCATTTTTGCCGGAAACGGCAACAACGGTGGCGATGGAGTTGCCTTGGCACGAATGCTGGCCATGGTTGGATACAACGTAAACCTATACACGCTCGAAACGGATTCAAATAAAACGAAGGATC